>JAESGX010000059.1_pt1 | contig 218088 bp, 203 predicted proteins | sample 9269801 | NCBI WGS metagenome assembly JAESGX01 (sample SAMN16773122, study PRJNA677054) | algae metagenome | isolation source: Pleurocapsa minor GSE-CHR-MK-17-07R and co-occurring heterotrophs from wet... | place: USA: Lower Calf Creek Falls, Grand Staircase Escalante National Monument, UT ... | reverse complement strand
CCGTGTGGGGGGGGGGGGGCCTCTCGGGCGCTGCTGTTGGGGGGGGGGGGGGCCCCCTCGCTCCGAAGGAAAAGGACCCCCTCCCCAACCCTCCCCCTTTCAGGGGGAGGGAGCGGTCAGTGCTCGCGGCAATGAAACGCTCAATACGTCTCGACGTGATAGCGCCCCTGCGCGCGCATCGCCGAGCGCAGTTCGGCCCAGTCCATCCCGGAGCCGCGGCAGATATCCGCCAAGGCCTCGTCGACACCGGTTTCCATGCCCTTCAGACCGCAGATATAAATATGCGTCTTTTCATGCTTCAGAAAAACCGACACCTCGTCGGGCGTCGCGCGCATGCGATCCTGCACATAGGTCTTGGGCTCGCCTGGCACGCGGGAATACGCAAAGAATTTGCGCAGCAACCCGTCCGGCACTTTTTGCAGCGGTCCGAAATACGGCAATTCCTCCGGCCGCCGCGCCCCGAAGAAGATCATCATGCGGCCGGGCGCATCGCGCATGGTGCGGCGGCGGCGCTCGGTGAAGCCGCGGAACGGCGCCGAGCCGGTGCCGGTGCAGATCATGATGATGTTGGCGGACGGATCGTCCGGCATCAGGAAGGTGGCGCCGAACGGTCCGGTGACCTGGACGCTGTCGCCCTTTTTCAGATCGCACAGATAGTTCGAGCAAAGCCCCTGCGGTTCGCGCTTCACGGTGAGCGCGAGGTTGTTGTGCTTCGGCCGCTCGCCGTCGCGCGAACTGGCGACCGAATAGAGCCGGATCACATGCGGCTTGCCGCTGTCATCCACGCCCGGCGGAATGATGCCGATGCTCTGGCCCTCCAGCACCGGAAAGGTGGTGTCGCCGAAATCCAGAATCAGATGGCGCACATCGTTATCGGCATCCGCAGCGGTGAGCCGGAAATTGCCGGTGACGGTCGCGAGCGCCGGCCGGCTACGATTGTAGAGATTGATCGTGGGCTTGCTGGCCGATTTCGGCGCGATGCTCTTGCCACCGCTCCCGGCATGCGCCTCGGCAATCAGCTTCGCCGCCTCGTCGTCGTCCGCCTCCCCGCCGGTCTCGCTGGCCGCGATCTCTTCCTGGACGGGGAGTTCCTCCCAGGCGAACTGATCCTCGATCGAATAGGACTTGGCCACAATCCGCCAGTTGTCGATCGATCCGGTCGGGCATGGCGAGATGCAGTCGAGACAGAAATTGCACTTGGTGGCGTCGACAACATAATTGTTGTCGTCATGCGTGATCGCATCGACCGGGCAGGTCTCCTCGCAGGTGTTGCAGCGGATGCAGATCTCGGGATCGATGAGATGCTGTTTGTGCGGGGATGTGGTGGTGTCTTTGACGGCGTCCATCGCAATACTCTGATCCGTCACCCTGAGGCGCTCGGCGCGAAGCGTCGAGCCTCGAAGGGCGACGGCCCGGATGCGGTGCCCGCCATCCTTCGAGGGCCGCTTCGCGGCCACCTCAGGATGACGGAGCTATAGCGCAGCGAGACTGTCTACGCCGCGATCCTCACATACTCAAAGTCGCCCGGCTTGTTGTCGATGCCGACCTTGGGCGGCGAGATCCAGCCAGCATATTTGCCAGGCTCGACCACCGGCTTCATCAGCGCCTCGATGAAATCGCCGTCGGCCTTCGATGGCAGATAGTTATCGCGCTGCTTCGCCCATTCCGCATCGCTGAGAATGACGCCGATCGGCGTCGCATGCACATCCTTGAACTCGCCGACATGGCGGTGGAATGCAACGTGCGGCAATTCGAGCCGGAAATTCACGCCAGCCTTCTCGATCACCTTGTTCCAGCGTTCCACGCCCTTTGCGCAGTCCGCGGTGTAGTCGTCGCGCAGCCGCATGTTGAGTGCGGTCAGCGCCGGCTCATCGACCCGCTTGATCTGGCCATCGACCATTTTCAACACCGGATAAGTGTCGTTGGTGAGACGATGATCGTCCTGGATCCGGGTCTCCTGATAACGCCCCTTGATGCCGTTGTTGTAGGCATTCGCGGCGTTGGTGGAGACTTCCGACCCGAACAGGTCGAGCGACAGCGAATAATGCAGGTGCAGCTTCTTCTGGATGGTCGGCAGATCGATCACGCCGAGCTTGCGCACCTTCTCGATCTCGTTCGGGTCTTCGATGCCGGCTTGCTTCATCGCCTCGCAGGTGCGCTGCACGGTGCGGGAGATGCCGGTCTCGCCGACGAACATGTGATGCGCTTCCTCGGTCAGCATGAAGCGGCAGGTGCGCGACAGCGGATCGAAGCCGGATTGCGCGAGGCTTTCGAGCTGCATCTTGCCGTCGCGGTCGGTGAAGAATGTGAACATGAAGAATGACAGCCAGTCCGGCGTCGCTTCGTTGAAGGCGCCGAGCATGCGCGGCGCTTCGGCAGAACCTGACCGGCGGCGCAGCAGATCATCGGCTTCTTCACGACCGTCGCGGCCGAAATATTTGTGCAGCAGATAGACCATCGCCCAGAGATGGCGGCCTTCCTCGACATTGACCTGGAACAGATTACGCATGTCGTAAAGCGACGGCGCGGTCTTGCCGAGATGGCGCTGCTGTTCGACCGAGGCCGGCTCGGTGTCGCCCTGAATGACGATCAGGCGGCGCAGCAAAGCGCGATGCTCGCCCGGTACTTCCTGCCAGGCCGGCTCGCCCATGTGCTGGCCGAAATTGACCTTGCGGCCCTCCTCGGCCGGAGCAAGCAGCACGCCCCAGCGATAGTCCGGCATCTTGACGTAATCGAACTTGGCCCAGCCTTTCGGATCGACCGAGACTGCAGTCCGCAGATAGACCAGCGATTGCTGGAAGCCCTCCGGCCCCATGTCCTGCCACCAGCTCAGATAGCCGGGATGCCAGGTTTCGAGCGCTTTCAGGACACGCGCGTCCTCGGTGAGCCCGACATTGTTGGGGATGCGGGTCGAGTAGTCGACATTCATGAAGTTCATGGGACGCTCCTCTGTCTCTTCCTTCACCTCCCCCTAGAAGGGGGAGGTCGGCGAGCGAAGCTCGCCGGGTGGGGGTCTTGGAGGCGTCAAGGCATTGACCCCTCCCCGGCGCTTTGCGCCGACCCTCCCCTTTCAAGGGAGGGTTAAGAAAGCGAAGCTCGCGCCGAGGCGCTCAAACCCGTCGCGTATCGAACACCGGCTTCTGGCCGCTGCCGTAACGGCGCAACGCGCCTTCTTCACCAACCGCGTTCGGCCGCTGGAAGATCCAGTTCTGCCACGCGGTCAGGCGTGCAAAGATTTTCGACTCCATCGTCTCGGGTCCGCCGAAGCGCAGATTGGCTTCGAGGCCGGTGAGCCCGTCCGGCGAGAAGCTCGCGCGCTCTTCCAGGAAGATGCGGATCTCGTCATCCCAGTCGATGTCGTCATAGGCGAAGGTGACGAGCCCGAGCGTCTCGGCATGCTCGGCGTCCAGCATCTCGCCGATCGCCGCCTTTGCCTTGTCGAGTGAGGCCTTGTCATCGAGGAAACGGCTCTCCAGACGGCTGATGCCGTTCGGCATCGGATAGGCGCCGAAATTGGCTTCGCTCAGCGCGATCGCGGCGGGCGGCCGGTTGCCGCCATTGAGCTGGCCGATCAGCATGTAGGAGCGATCGCAGGCGAGCGGGATTTCCGCCAGCGTGCCGGCAAAGCAGGAGCCCGGCTCGATGATCGCAACCAGCGAGCGCGAGGTCAGATCGACGCGCTTCAGCACGCGCTTCCAGTACAGGCGGATTTCGCGCGCCAGCCAGTTCGACTGGTTGGCTTCGAGGAACGCGTCATAGGCGAGGACCTGCGCCGGGTCGCCTTCCGACTTGAACACGATGACGGCGATGTCGCCCTCATTGGTGCGCAGATCGAGAATCGCGTCATCCAATTCGCGAGCAAGCCTGAGTGGCCAGAACTCGGCGCCGAGCTTCTGCATTTCTACGAGGCTTACCGGTGGCGGCAGATCGGGTCCGCGCAGGGTGATGGTGGCAGTGCGCGCCGGGCGGTCAATGGCCACGCTCACGGAGTGGTAGTCGCAGGTGTCGCCGCTCCACTTTTTCTTCAGCGGGGTCAGAGCAACACCGACCACGTCAGACGGTCTGTCAGATTTGGCCGCAAATTCCTTTGCGCGGCTCGCGACGATCTCGTCGAGTTTCGGCGCGGCCACGATCTCATCGACCAGCCGCCAGTCGACCGCGCGTTTGCCCCTGACTCCTTCTTCCGTCGTGCAGAACACGTCGGCATGATCGCGGCGGACTTTTCTCTTGTCGGTGACACGGGTTAGCCCGCCGGTACCGGGAAGCACTGCCAGCAAAGGCAGTTCTGGCAGTGACACCGCGGACGATCCGTCATCCACCAGCATGATGTGATCGGCGGCCAGTGCGAGCTCGTAGCCTCCGCCGGCGCACGAACCGGTCACCACGCAGATGGTTTTCTGCTTTGAATTTTCACTGGAATCTTCGATGCCGTTGCGAGTCTCGTTGGTGAATTTGCAGAAATTGACCTTGTCCGCATGGGTCGAACCCGCAAGCATCCGGATGTTGGCGCCGGCGCAGAACACGCGCGCTTTGCCCGATCGCAGCAGGATCACTTTCACCGCGGGATGTTCGAAGCGCAGCCGCTGCAGCGCGTCGGCGAGCTCGATGTCGACGCCGAGGTCGTAGGAATTCAGCTTCAGAAGATATCCTTCGAACAGGCCGCCATTCTCGTCCACGTCCATCGCCAGCGTGGCGACGTCGCCGTCGACCGACAATTTCCAGTGCCTGTAGCGGGCGGGCTCCGTCTCAAAACCGATACGAGTCAAGCCGTTAGCAAGCTTGCGGGCGTGTTCTGCCATCCCTGAAATCCCGATTTGCGCTTGGTTTTGTTGACATGCACTATAGTGCATGTTGGGTCAGAGTCCAGCGGAAACTTGGTACCGTTCCAAACCGAGGCGCCCGACCGCCTTCAAATCGGATCAAGGTCGCGGATCGGCGCGTCGAAGCCACTCAAGCCGCCTACGCCGCCTGCTCATGCGAGCGCAAGATGCGGCTCACGAAATCCGACGTCGTGCGCAGCGTCACCTCCGGGGCTTCGCGGGCCGGATTGTGCTTCACCCCCGGCAGCAGCGCGACATCGACCGGGCAATAGCATTCCTCCTGCGCGATCTCGATCTGGCGCAGTGTGCCATACTGATCGTCTTCGCCCTGCACGATCAGGATCGGCACGCGGATATAGGCAAGCTCCTCAGAGATATCCCATTGCCGGAAATCGTTATCGAGCCAGACATCGGCCCAGCCGCGAAATGCGTTGTCGACATTCGGATGATACTTCGCAAGCCGCGTGCGCAGGTCGCCGTTGTCGTAGGCATCGCGCGCCTCCGCAATCGACTTTGCTGTCACGTCCTCACAAATGAAATGCGGCGCCATCAGCACCAGCCCGCGCACGCGATGATCCTGATGGCTGCCGGCATAGATTGCGGCAATCGACGCGCCATCGCTGTGACCGACCAATATGCCGCGCTGAAATCCGATCGCGTCGAGCAGGCGCGGCAGACTCTCTCTCGCTTCCGTGTGCATATAGCTGATCGGCCGCGGCAGCGTCACCGGGCTCGACTTGCCGTAGCCCGCGCGCGAATAGACGAACACGCCGCAACCGGTCGCGGCCGCAAGCCTGTCCGGAAAGTCGCCCCACATGCCGACGCAGCCCAGGCCCTCATGCAGCACGACAAGAGTCGGCGCCGCACCCGGGCGCGGCCCGATCATGCGAAATTCCAGCGTTTCCGGGCCCAAATCGAGCATCCCCTGATCCGTAAGCCCGCTCATGTCGTCCACTCCTGTACCAGGCGGACCAATCTGTCCGTGCTTTGCTCGACGGTCAGGCCGGAGGTGTCGAGCTGCGCCTCGGCCTGCGCATAATCCTGCGACCGCGCTTCCAGGATGGCGACGAGGTCGGCCATCGCCTCTCTGTTCTCGGACATCGGACGAAGGTCGCCCTGCGCCATCACACGGCTCATATGCTCCTGCGGTTGCGCCTTGATCCACACCGTATGCGAACGGCGCAACAGCAGCGCGTAAGTTTCCGGCGATGACACGATGCCGCCCGCGGTCGCAATCACGACCTTGTCGTGGTTGCCGATCACCTTCTCGAGCGAGGCGCGTTCGTAGCGGCGGAAGGTCGAGACGCCAGACATCTCGATCAGCATCGAGATGTTGGCACCGTATTCCTGCTCCACCACCCGATTGAGTTCGACAAACGGATAGCCGAGCCGCTCGGCAAGGATCTTGCCAAGCGTCGACTTGCCGGCACCACGCAGCCCCACAAGCGCAATCCGGTGTGCACGTTCCGACTTTGCGCTTTGGACGATGCGCGTTTCGATCAGCTCTTCAAGCGCGGGCCATTCGGACGGCGCGAGTCGGTTGATGAGATCGACGATGCGACTGAGCCGCTCGTACCGGTCGTCGAGCGGCAGCAACTCGGTGATTGGGCTCTCCAGCGCGTCGGCGACCGCCTTCAGAACCGTCAGCGACGGGTTGCCGTAGCCGCCCTCGATCTGGGCGAGATAGCGCTCGGAAATGCCGGAATCGGATGCCAGTTGACGGCGGGTGATTCCCCGGCGCGCCCTGCCACGGCGAACAAGGCGCCCGACCGCCTCCGCAAACGCCATGCTCGTAGAAGTGTGATTGCTCGCGTCGGGAGCAGCCTTTTCACGCCGTTTCTCATGAGTCTCGGACAAGGGAGCACCACGCCATGTTCTGCATGCACAATAGTGCATGTGGGCTTATCCGCAAGACCAGCGGTTCCGCCATCAGGTCGGCTGGAGCGGCAGGACACTCCAATCGAGCTGCGCTGCCTCGTCCTTGATCCAACTGCAGAACGCCTCGACTGCATCCCGGCGCCGCTCGCGCTTTGGATAGACCAGGTGATAACCGCGGCCCGAGGGCAGAGCCAGCGGCACCGGAATCACCAAACGTCCGCTGCGCAGGTCGTCGTATGCGAGCAGATCGGCAGCCAGCAATATTCCAGCGCCTTCGGTGGCCGCATTGAGCGCGTGATCCGGGCTATCGAAGTGAAGCCCGCGACGAAGGTCGACCTTTCCGACCTTGGCGGCTGCGAACCAGTCCGCCCAGGTCGGAAAGGTGACGCGTTCTGCCAGGGTGTCATCGTGGATAAGCGGCATTTTCGCCAGCGCATGCGGCGTCGGCAACGAGCCGAGATTCACCAGGCGTGGGCTGCAAACCGGCACCAGCATGATCTCGACAAGCTTCTCTATGACGAGGGATGCATCGGACTTGGCGCCAATCGGCATGTTGCGCACAGCGACATTCACGCCGTCAGTTGTGAAATTTGCATTCTGAAGCGAGGACGAGATGCGAACGTCGATATCGGGATAGGCGCTCGCAAAGCGATAGAGTCTCGGCACCAGCCACTTCGATGTCAGGCCAGGCGACGTGCTCACGACAAGCACATGCTGATTGCCCGATTGCTTGAGATCCGCCACCGCCTCGGAAATCTGAGAGAAGCCCCGCTGAATACCGGGATAGAGCATCTTGCCGGCGGCAGTGAGCGCAATCTTTCTGACGCCGCGTTCGAATAATCTGACGCGCAACAGCGCCTCAAGGCCGCGCACTTGATGGCTGACGGCGCCGGGCGTGACGTTGAGCTCTTCCGCTGCTTTCGTCAGGCTCAAATGCCGCGCGGTGGCTTCGAACGCCCGAAGCGCGTTGAGCGGCGGGATCCTATGCATGAATTTATCTCACCTATGAAGCGAGATTATATCCTTTGTAGACAGGAAGGAACGGCACGAAATAGACGCCTGATCTGAGAAAACTTCATAGCGAAAAGGTTTCGCTCCATGAACAGGCTTCTGCCAGGCGGCTTTGCAAACCGGTCCTTCCGCACTGTGGCCCGATGCCTTGCCCTGGTGCGCGGCATCTTCCGATCGGCCACGCGCTATGCCGACGATCGCAAGGCCGCACGGCGGGCCAAACGCGAACAGCGATGCTCAGAGATGAAATTGACCGATGAGATGGAGCGGAAAATGGTTCAACGATTCATGCAAAACCGCGGCTTCAGACTTTGACCCGGGTCTCAATGTCCGAAGCGAGCAGCGGACTCAAGGTTCCGAGCACCGGTGCTTCCATCCGTGACGAACGCAGCTTCAAGAAGGATGCAGAGATGACCGAACTGGTTCTGACCGAGACGCTCGGCGCGATAGCGTTGTTGACATTCAATCGCCCGGAAAAACTGAATGCGCTGAACTACGCGTTGATTGACCGCCTGATGCAGATCCTCGACCAGATCGAGGACGAGCCCCGCATTCACGCGGTTATCGTGACCGGAGCCGGCGATCGTGCGTTTTCTGCCGGCGGCGATATCCTTGAGTTTTCCGAAAGCATCAAGCAGGGTCCGGACGCGGCTCTAAAGGCCTTCGTCAGACGTGGTCAGGCCATGACGTCGCGCCTTGAAGCGTTCCCAAAACCGATCATCGCCGCCGTCAACGGAATTGCATTCGGCGGCGGCTGCGAGATCACCGAAGCCGTCCATCTCGCGGTCGCCAGCGAGCGCGCTGTCTTTGCCAAGCCTGAGATCAACATTGGCATTCCGCCGACTTTCGGAGGAACGCAGCGGCTGCCGCGCCTCGCAGGCCGAAAGCGGGCGCTCGAACTTCTCCTCACCGGAGACACCTTCACGCCGCAACGGGCGTACGAGATCGGCCTCGTCAATCGCATCGTGGAACATGAGCGACTGATACCTGCAGCCGTGGAGCTGGCGGAACGCATCCTGCAGCATTCCACGCTCGCGGCGTCGCGTATCATCACAGCCGTAACGCGCGGACTCAACGCCTCGATCGCGGAGGGGCTTGCGATCGAAGGCGAGCAATTCGCGCGCATGGTGCCGACCAGGGACAATCGCGAAGCACTCGACGCATGGATGGCTCGCCGAACGCCGCACTACACCGGGAGCTGAGCGGGCTGCCTTGACACCCGTCCATATGTCGAGAATAATCGACATATGGATTCTCCCGCCGCCATCCTTGCCCTTGCCGCGCTGGCGCAGCCGACACGGCTTGATGTCTTCCGCCTGCTGGTCAAGCATGAACCCAACGGCATGCCGGCCGGCGACATCGCGCAGGAACTCGCGGTTCCACACAACACCATGTCGTCGCATCTGGCGATTCTGACGCGCGCCGCATTGATCTCATCGGAGCGTCATGGCCGCTCGATCGTGTATCGCGCCAACCTCGCGACCCTGCAATCGATGACGCTGTTCCTGCTGCAGGATTGCTGCGGCGGCGAGCCGGGGCTGTGCGCGTCGCTGATCGAATCGATCAAGCCTTGCTGTCAACCGGAAGAACGCAAAACTCAGGAGGAATCCCATGTCCGATCGCGTGTTTAACGTGCTGTTTCTCTGCACCGGCAATACCGCCCGCTCGGTGATGGCCGAGTCGATCCTGCGCAAGGAAGGACGCGGACGCTTTCGCTCCTTCTCGGCCGGGAGCCAGCCCAAAGGGGCAGTCAACCCTTACGCCATTCGCATTCTGGAAAAATCCGAATATCCGACCGAAGACCTGCGCTCGAAGAGCTGGCTTGAATTCGCGAGCCCGGACGCACCGGTGATGGATTTCGTGTTTACGGTCTGCGACAACGCCGCCGGCGAAGCCTGCCCGGTGTGGCCGGGCCAGCCGATGACCGCGCATTGGGGCATCGAGGATCCGGCTGCCGTCGAAGGCACCGACCTCGAAAAGGAAGCGGCCTTCGTAAAGGCGCAACGCTATCTGAAGAACCGGATCGTCGCGTTTTGCAATCTGCCGCTCAGTTCGATCGACAAGCTCGCGCTCGGTACCAAGCTCCGAGAGATCGGTCGGCTGGAAGGCTCGACGTCGCAATCGAACGTCGCGTAAGCGCGTCATACGGACTTCGGACTCTGAACACCAGCGCCATGGCGCATCCACAAACCAAAAGGCGCCAACGTGTCGGTATTTGATCGCTATCTCTCGCTCTGGGTCGGCTTGTGCATCGTTGCAGGGGTGATCCTCGGCTACGCCCTTCCCGGCGCGTTTCAGGCCATCGCAGGCTGGGAATACGCGTCGGTCAATCTGCTCGTGGCCGTCCTGATCTGGGCGATGGTTTACCCGATGATGGTCGCGGTAGATTTTGCGAGCCTGCGCTACATCCACAGGCGGCCGAAGGGCCTGATCATCACTGTCGTCATCAACTGGTTGATCAAACCCTTCACCATGGCCGCGCTTGGCGTCCTGTTCTTTCAGTATGTGTTTGTCGATCTGATCAATCCGGCGGATGCGCAACAATATATCGCCGGCCTCATCCTTCTTGGCGCGGCTCCCTGCACGGCTATGGTCTTCATCTGGTCGCAGCTGACCCGAGGCGACGCCAATTACACGCTCGTCCAGGTATCGCTGAACGACGTCATTATGATCTTCGCCTTCGCGCCGATCGTTGCCCTGCTGCTCGGTGTGACCGACATCAAGGTGCCGTGGGAGACCTTGCTCCTCTCGGTCGGTCTCTATGTCGTCATTCCACTCGCCGCCGGCGCCGCGACCCGTGCGGCGCTGGTCAGGAGGGCTGGCAACGGCGCTCGCGGCGAAGCGGAGGTCGCGCGCTTCACCGCTGCAGTCAAGCCGTTCTCGATCCTTGGCCTGCTGGCGACCGTCGTGCTGCTGTTTGGTTTTCAGGGGCATGTCATTATCAAGGACCCGCTGCTGATCGCCTTGATCGCCGTCCCGCTGGTGATCCAGTCCTACGGCATCTTCGTCATCGCCTACGCCGCGGCCTGGGCATGGCGCGTTCCCCATAATGTGGCTGCACCCTGCGCCCTGATCGGCACGTCCAACTTCTTTGAACTCGCAGTCGCGGTTGCGATCGGGCTCTTCGGCTTGAACTCAGGGGCGGCTCTTGTGACGGTGGTGGGGGTGCTGGTGGAGGTGCCGGTCATGCTGTCGCTTGTGGCGATCGCAAACAGGACCCGAGATCATTTCCCCGCACCGGCGGAGGAACCAGCCAATGAGGCGGCTTCATCTCTGCGCATTGAGGAGGCTGCGCGATGAGGCATCTACCCTCAGCTGCGACATCACGCGCTCAGACAAAGCCATGACCGTCACAATTTATCACAATCCGGCCTGCGGCACCTCGCGCAACACGCTGGCGATGATCCGGCAGAGCGGCGAAGAGCCGGTGGTGATTGAGTATCTGAAAACTCCGCCGAGCCGCGAGCGGCTGGTCGAATTGCTGCGCAAGATGGAACTGCGCCCGCGTGACCTGCTGCGCGAAAAGGGCACGCCCTATGCGGAGCTTGGGCTTGCCGATCCGAAATGGACCGATGACGAGCTGATCGACTTCATGATGGATCATCCGATCCTGATCAATCGACCGATCGTGGAAACACCGAAAGGCGTTGCGCTGTGCCGCCCGTCGGAGACGGTGCTGGAGATCTTGCCGAATGCGGATATCGGGCCATTTGTAAAAGAAGATGGCAATGCGATCGCCGCTCCGGAGTCTCGATGAAGCCTGACCTGTCCGATCTGCCGAATGTCTCGCCCGAATCCCTGGCCCTGCCCGATCCTGCCGCTCTGCGGCCGACTCTATCGCACCACAAGCCGCGAATCCTGCTGCTCTACGGTTCGCTGCGCGAGCGCTCCTACAGCCGGTTTCTGACCATGGAGGCAGCGCAATTGCTGGAGGCCCTCGGCGCGGAAACGCGCATCTTTAACCCGTCCGGGCTACCGCTGCCCGACGACGCGCCGTCCGACCACCCGAAGGTGCAGGAGCTGCGCGAATCGTCGGCCTGGTCGGAAGGTCAGGTCTGGTGCAGCCCGGAACGCCATGGCGCGATGACGGGCATCATGAAGGCGCAAATCGACTGGATCCCGCTGGCAATCGGATCGGTGCGCCCGACCCAGGGCAAGACGCTCGCCGTCATGCAGGTCAGCGGTGGATCGCAGTCCTTCAACGCCATCAATCAACTGCGCGTTCTCGGCCGCTGGATGCGGATGATCACGATTCCCAATCAATCGTCGGTGGCGAAGGCCTATGAGCAATTCGACGAGGAGGGCCGGATGAAGCCATCCGCCTATTACGACCGCGTGGTCGACGTGATGGAAGAGCTGATGAAATTCACGCTGCTGACGCGCGATGCGGCACCTTACCTGACCGACCGCTACAGCGAGCGCAAGGAAAGCGCGGCGAAGCTCGAAGCGCGGGTGAAGCTGGGGTCGATCTGAGGCGGGGCGAGTCGGTAGCCCGCATGAGAGAAGCGACATGCGGGGGCAGCAGTCCCGGATTTCGCTACGCTCATCCGGGCTACATCCATCAAACTCCGAGATACCGGTGCTGGATATCCGGCGCCGCGCCGAGCTCCTTCGACGTTCCGCTCCAGACCGTGCAGCCGCGCTCGATCATGTAATGGCGGTCGGCGATCGCGATCAGCGCCGACACATTCTTGTCGATCACGAGGATCGATTGTCCGGCCTGTTTCAGCCGCGTCAGACATTGCCATATTTCCTGACGGATCAGCGGCGCGAGACCTTCGGTCGCCTCATCGAGAATGAGCAGCCGCGGATTGGTCATCAGCGCGCGGCCGATCGCAAGCATCTGCTGCTCGCCACCGGAGAGAAGATTGCCCATCTGGCCCGCGCGTTCCGCAAGCCGCGGAAACAGTTCGACCACCGTCTCGTAGGTCCATGGGTTGGACGAGCCCGATGCATTGGCGGCGGTGGCGATCAGGTTCTCGCGCACGGTGAGATTCGGGAAAATCTGCCGGCCTTCCGGCACCAGGCCGACACCCAACTTCGCCACGCGGTAGGACGGGAAGCCGCGGATATCCTTGCCGCCGAAGCGGATGGTGCCGGCGCGCGCCGGCGTCAGTCCCATGATCGAGCGCACGGTCGTGGTCTTGCCCATGCCGTTGCGGCCCATCAGCGTGACCATCTCGCCGGTGGCGATGGCAAGCGACAGGCCGAACAATACCTGGCTGCGGCCGTAGCAGGTCTCGATGCCTGAAATTTCGAGCAAGGTGTCAGCCATTGACCACCACCGCTTCCTGCTCGCCAAGATAGGCTTGGCGCACATCCGCATTGGCCCGGATCTCGTCCGGCAGTCCGGTCGCGATCACGCGGCCATAGACCAGCACGGAAATCCGGTCGGCGAGCGCGAACACGGCTTCCATGTCGTGTTCGATCAGCAGGATCGTGTATTCCTTCTTCAGCTCCAGCAGCGTCTGCACCATGCGCGCCGATTCTTCCGGACCCATGCCGGCCATCGGCTCGTCGAGCAACAGCATGCGCGGTTTGGTGGCCAGCGCCATCGCGATTTCGAGCTGACGATGCTCGCCATGGCTGATGCTCGACACCAGCGTATCGGCGCGATGCGAGAGGCCGACGCGATCGAGTGCCGCGCGCGCGGGCGCCCGCAATTCCTCTTCGCTGCGCGCTTTACGCCAGAAATGAAACGAATGGCCGGCATGCGCCTGCACCGCGAACGCGACATTGTCGAGCGCGGTGAAATCCTGAAACAGCGAGGTGATCTGGAACGAGCGCGCCAGCCCCATCATCGAGCGCTCGTAGGTCGGCAGGATGGTGATGTCGCGGCCGTCGAACACGATGCGACCGCTGTTCGGGGTGACCTCGCCGGTGAGCTGCCCAATCAGCGTGGTTTTTCCGGCACCGTTCGGCCCAATGATCGCGTGCAGTTCGCCTTTCGGCACCGACAGCGTGATGGCGTCGGAGGCCAGCACGCCGCCAAAGCGCTTGGTGATCCCCTCGACTGCGAGCAGGGTGTCAACCACGGCGGATTTTCTCCAGCAATCCGTCGATGCCGCCGCGTGCGAACAGCACCACCAGCACCAGCATCGGGCCAAGGATCAGCGCCCAGTATTCCTTGGCCGCAACCACCGGCTGGCCGGTGATGAATTGCCCAACCGCGCCGATGATACCCGGCAGCGTCTCCTCCAGCACCAGCAGCGCCACCGCACCGACCACGGGCCCGAGCACCGAGCCCATGCCGCCCAGCACCGCCATCACGATCAGGTCGCCCGAGCGGGTCCAGTGCATCATCGCCGGACTGACGAAGTCGGTCTGGTTGGCGAGCAGGATGCCGGCGAGGCCGCACATGACGCCGGCGATCACATAGCAGGTCAGCCGGTAGCGATAGGTCGGAAAGCCGATCGCGCGCATACGCCGTTCGTTGGAGCGCGCGCCCTGGATCACCATGCCGAAGCGCGAATTGACGATGCGCCAGACCAAATAACAGGTGCCGACCAGGCACACGAAACAGACGTAATAGAAGGTGGTGCGGTTGGAGAGATTGAGCAGGCCTGCGAACTCGCTACGCTTGTAAATGGTGAGGCCGTCATCGGCGCCGTAGCGGTCGAGGCTGACGCCGATGTAATAGACCATCTGCGCGAAAGCGAGCGTGATCATGATGAAATAGACGCCGCGCGTGCGCAGCGATAGCGCGCCGGTGACGAGCGCGAACAGCGCGCAGGCGAACAGCGCGATCGGCCACTGGAGAAAGCCGGAATTGATGCCCTCATGGGCGAGGATGCCGACCGCATAACCGGCAATGCCGAGATAGGCGGCGTGGCCGAAGCTGACCATGCCGCCGAAACCCATGATCAGGTTGAGGCTGACCGCGGCGATGGCGAGGATCACGATACGCGTGAACAGCGTCATGATGAAGACGTTTCCGGTCATCTGCGAATAGACCGGGATCAGCGCGAGGAAGATCATCAGCGCCGCAACGGCGACATTGCGAACGGTCAGCATTCGGGTCATTTGCTGGCCGCCGGGAACAGACCTTCCGGACGCCACACCAGGATCACCGCCATCACCAGATAGATCAGCATCGAGGACAAGGCAGGCCCCGCGGTGGAAGCGGCGGCGTTGGACAGGAACAGCTTCAGCACATCCGGCAGGAAAGCACGGCCGACGGTGTCGATCATGCCGACCAGGATCGAGGCCACGAAGGCGCCGCGGATCGATCCGATGCCGCCGATGATGATGACCACGAAGGCGAGGATCAGAATGTTCTCGCCCATGCCGATCTGCACCGTCAGGATCGGCGCCTGCATCATTCCGGCGAGCCCTGCGAGCGCGGCACCCATGCCGAACACGAAGGTGTAGAGCAGCTTGATGTTGATGCCGAGTGCGCCGATCATCTCGCGGTTGGATGCGCCGGCGCGGATCAGCATGCCGACGCGCGTGCGCATGACCACGAAATAGAGCGCGATCGCTACCGCCAGTGAAACAGCGATCATCGATATCCGGTAGGTCGGATAATAGACGCCGGGGAACAACTCGAAATTGGTGGTCAGCCAGGCCGGCAGCGGCAGGCTGAGGCCCGCCGGCCCCCAGATCAGACGCACCATCTCGTTGAAGAACAGGATCAGCCCGAAGGTCGCGAGCACATGGTCGAGATGATCGCGGCCATACAGTCGCCGCAGCGCGACCACCTCTATCGCCATGCCGACGACGAGCGTTGCAGCGAGCGCCAGGATAATCGCGAACACGAAGCTGCCGGTCAGCGCGGCGAAGGTCGCGGCGAAATACGCCCCGATCATGTAGAGCGAACCGTGTGCGAGATTCACGAAATCCATGATCCCGAACACCAGCGTCAGCCCGGCCGCCAGCAGGAACAGCAGCAGACCGAATTGCAACCCGTTCAGGGACTGTTCGATGAAAAGCAGCATGGACAGTCGCCGCCCCCACACGGCAGATCCGGAATTGCCCCGGCCAGCGGCGCGGAGTCAATCATGAAAAAAGGGCCGGACGGCGGGCACGTTCCCGCCGTCCGGCCCCGGCATCACATCACCACTTCATCGAGCACTTGCTGTGGAAGCGATCCTGGCTGTCCTTGACGATGGTCGAGACCGTCTTCAGCGACAGCGGGAAGTCCTTGTCCTCGCCCTTGACCACGTCCTGCAGATAGAAATTCTGGATCGGGATGTGGTTGTTGCCATATTTGTAGGAACCGCGCACCGAGTTGAAGTTCACCTTGCGCATTTCGTCACGCATGGCGTCCTTCTTGCTCGTGTCGCCCTTCACCGCCACGACCGCGCTGTTGATGAGCTGGGCGGCGTCATAAGCCTGCGCGCCGTAATAAGTCGGACGCAGACCGGGATATTTCTTGCGATAATCCGCAACAAACTTCTTGTTGGCGTCGTTCGGCAGGTCGTGCACCCATTGCTGGGCACCGGGAACGCCGAGCGCGAGGTCCTTCTGAAGCGGCAACGACAGCTCGTCGACGGTGAAGGCGGTGTAGAGCGGGATCGTATCTTTCAGGCCGGCTTGCGCGTATTGCGTCAGGAACTGCACGCCCGATGCGCCCGGATAGAACACAAACACCGCATCCGGCTTGGCGGCGCGCGCCTTCGAGAGTTCGGCCGAGAAGTCGAGCTGGTCTGGCCACTTGGTCAGATCCTGGCCAAGCACCTTGCCCTTGAAGGTGGAGGCAAGGCCGGAGAGCATATCCTTGCCCGCGGCGTAGTTCGGTCCGATCAGGTAAACCGATTTCACGCCCTTCTGGTTCATGTATTCGCCGACCGCCTGCGGCGTCTGGTCGTTCTGCCACGAGGTCGAGAACACATAAGGAGAGCAGAGTTCGCCCGCGATTTGCGAGGGGCCGGCATTCGCGATGACCAGCATGGTCTTGGAATCGACGATCGGCTTAAGCGACGCAAGCAGCACGTTCGACCAGATATAGCCGGCGATGAAATCGACCTTGTCGGATTCGATCAGCTTTTCGGTCTTCTGCTTGCCGATATCCGGCTTCTGCATATCGTCTTCGTAGATCACTTCGACCGGGCGGCCACCCATCTTGCGGCCCATATGGTCGAGCGCGAGCTCGAACGCATTGCGCATGTCGTTGCCGATCACCGCGGTCGGCCCGGAGAAGGTCGAAACGAAGCCGATTTTGATGGGCTTGTCCTGGGCCAGAGCCGGACTGGCCGCGAGCGCCACCGCGGCGCCGGCTGCAATCAATGTTCTTTTCATCCTGTCATTCCTCCGTTATTCGGCCGCCCACTTGAGCTGCCTGTTATCCTATTGAATTGTTCCGATTACCGGAAGCCCTGTCGGCGCGCGACATTCCGCTGCGGTTAAGAGTGGCGCCAGGTGACAGCGATTTCATCACCCGGATGCCGCTTCTGCGCGCAACATGAAGCGCTGGATCTTGCCGGTGGCGGTTTTCGGCAGGTCGGCGCGGAACTCGACCCAACGGGGATATTTGAAAGGCGCAAGCATCGCCTTGACGTGATCCTGCATTGCCCGCGCCAACGCATCGCAGGCCTTGCCATGATCCTTCAGCACGATGAATGCCTTCGGCTTGATCAGGCCGTCGCCGTCAAGCCAGGCCACCACCGCGCATTCGAGCACATCTTCATGCGTTTGCAGCGCACCCTCGACCTCGAACGGCGACACATAGAGGCCGGACACCTTCAGCATGTCGTCATTGCGCCCGCAATAAACGTAATAGCCGTCCTCGTCCTGCATGTATTTGTCGCCCGAGCGCGTCCATTCGCCCATGAAGGTTGTGCGCGAGCGCTCGCGGTTGTTCCAATACATGACCGCGCTGGTGGGCCCGTTGATGAGGAGTTCGCCCATCTCACCCGGTTGCACCGGCTGCCCGTTTTCATCGACCAGCTTCAGCGTATAGCCCGGCACCGGCTTGCCGGTGGTGCCATATTTTGTGGCACCCGGCGCATTCGATAGAAAGATGTGAAGCATCTCGGTGGAGCCGATGCCGTCGAGAATGTCGCAGCCATAGGCCTCGCTCCAGCGTTTGCCGACATCAGCCGGCAGCGCCTCGCCGGCGGACACGCAGCGGCGGAATTTCGTTTCGCTGCGATCAGGCATGCCGGGACTCGCAAGGAACCCCGCATAGAAAGTCGGCACGCCAAAGAAAATCGTCACCGGGTGCTTGCGCAGCAATGCCGCAACGCCATCCGGCGTCGGCCGATCCGCGAGCAGCACGGTGGTGGCGCCAACCGACATCGGGAAGGTCATGGCGTTACCTAGTCCGTAGGCGAAGAACAGCTTCGCTACCGAATAGCAGACGTCATCCTCCCGGAGGCCGAGGATCGGCGCGGCATAGAGATCGTTGGTTAGCTTCAGACTGGCATGCACATGCACCGCGCCCTTCGGCTTGCCGGTCGAGCCCGAGGTGTAGAGCCAGAAGGCGATGTCGTCGCGCGTGGTCGGCGCCGTGTAACCCTCCGGCTCCGATGCGGCGATCAGCGTCTCGAAATGATCATGGCCATGCGCGGTCGCGCCGGACACCACCACATGCGCAAGATCCGGCGCGTTCGCGATCAGGCCGGCAAATTTCGGATACAGCGCCTCCGACACCACCAGCATGCGCGCGCGGCTGTCACTGAGCAGAAATTCGTAATCGCTCTCCGTCATCAGGGTATTGACGGGGATCGCAACCACGCCCGCTTTCAGCGCGCCCAGAAAGGCGGTCGGCCAGTCGATGGTGTCGAGGAGGCAGATGAGGATGCGTTCCTCGCGACGGATACCCTTGGCACGCAGCATGGCGCCAAAGCGCTCCGCACGGTCGGCCAGCTGGCCATAACTCCAGCTGCCATATGCATCGATGAAGGCAGGCTTGTCGGCCCGGCCCGCAGCGACATTGGTTTCAAGAATGTCGGCAGCGAAATTGTAATCGCGCGCAATGTCCGGGAGCCTGACAGTCCCAACCGTGTCGTTGCGCCCCGAAGACGCCGCTGCGGCAGCCTGAGCCATTTCCTGTCCCGCTTGCTGTTTCTTATGTTGGGGCCGTGACGAACCCAATTCGAGTTAGTCCAAACATGAACTATAATGCATGCTGCGTTTGGCCCGTCAATTCCTGGGTGGGTCATCATCTCAAGCCATTGGGTCACATAGGATTTTTGTACCGGTTCGTGGGCCATGCTAGGCGCATGGCACTGAAGTCAGGGAGAGATGACCGATGCTGACCAGCAGCAACCGCATCCTGACGACGCATGTCGGAAGCCTGCCGCGCAACGGCAAGCTCACCGACCTTCTGATCCGGCGGGAAGCGGGCGAAGCGATCGACCCCGCTCTGCTCGCATCCGAAATGGACAGCGCGGTGAGCGATGTGGTGGCGAAGCAGGTCGCCGCCGGCATCGATATCGGCAATGACGGCGAGCAGCAGCGGGTCGGCTTCCAGACCTATGTACCCGAACGCATGTCGGGCTTTGCCGGCGAATCGAAGCGCAAGGTCGGCAAGGATTTCGCCGAAACGCCGGAACTGATCGAGCAGTTTCTGCGACGCTTCCCGAAGCGCGGCAAGATTTCGAATGCACCGCAGGCACAGGCCGAGGTGAAGTATCACGACCTGAGCCAGATCAAGGATGAACTCGCGCGCTTCCGCCGCTGCACACCGAAGGGCAGCTTCGTCCAGGACTTCGCGACCGCGCCCTCGCCGGGTATCGTCGCAACCACGCTGCAGAATGTCTTTTACGACAGCCACGAACGATATCTCGATGCGCTCGCGCGCGAACTGCGTCACGAATACATGGCGATCCACGATGCCGGCCTGATCCTGCAGATCGACGCGCCCGACCTCGCGATGGAACGCACCATGATGTTCCAGGATCTCTCCGATGCCGAGTTCCTGAAGATGTGCGAGCTGCACCTGCATGCGATCAACGAGGCGGTGGACGGCATCCCGCGCGACCGCTGGCGTCTGCATGTCTGCTGGGGCAATTGGGAGGGACCGCACGAGCACGACGTGCCGCTCGGATCGATCCTGCCGATCCTCTACAACACGACCGCCGGCGCGCTCACGCTCGAGTTCGCCAATCCGCGCCACGCCCATGAATATGACGCGATCAAGCGCGCCGGGTGGCCGAAGGACATGATCCTGATTCCCGGCGTGATCGAATCGACCAGCAATTTCGTCGAGCATCCTGAGGTGGTGGCGAAGCGGATCACGGAGGCCGTTGCCGTGGTCGGCGACCGGGAGCGCGTCATCGCCTCGACCGATTGCGGCTTCGGCACGTTCGCGGGGCGCGAATGGGTTGCCGCTTCTGTGGTGTGGAAGAAGCTGAAATCACTGCGCGAGGGCGCCGATATCGCCTCGGCCCGGCTGTGGGGCAAGCAGAGCGTGGCGTGAACGATTACGCCTGGCTTGGCTGTACCGCCGGACCGTCCACCTTGCGGGGCTCGGTCACCCGGACTGCAATCACCCATGCGACCCAGAAGGCGAGCAGGTACGACGTTATAAACGCAACACCGCTCCATCCGGCGATCAGAGGTTCGATCAAAACAATCGCACCGATGAAAAGCGCCTGGATCACGAGCGCGACCACGGCGTAGACGAACATTAATCCAAGCGAAGACGATGACATGCCAGCCTCTCACGCGCGTAAAGCACAAGTCTGCGCTGCGCATCGGGACGCGGATACCTGTCAAGGTTGACAGGGTCCCCAGTCCCACAGGGCTACGGCTCGATCAGTCCGAGCAGCGCGCATTTGACGGCGGCCTGGACGCGGGTGGCGACGCCGGCCTTGCGCATGGCGTTGTCCAGATGGAAATTGACGGTCCGCTCGCTGATGCCAAGGATGGTCGCAATGTCGGATGACGACTTTCCGCGCGCCACCCAGGTGAGAACCTGAAGCTCCCGCTCTGTCAGACGCAGTTCGCTCTTCTCGGCGGTCTTGTCGCCGGCCGCGGTCAGACGATACCTGATGATCGCAATCAGCAACTCGAAATCGATCGGCTTGGTGACATAGTCGTCGCAACCCAGCTGCCGGGCTTGTAATTGGTGCGACCGCTGCGAAAACGCCGTCAGAAATATGAAGGGCACACCGGGCGGCAGAAGATTGCCCGCGCGGGTTTTCGCCAGAATATCGAAGCCCGAGACATCCGGCAGATCGATATCGCACAGGACCAGATCCGGCCGCGTCCCAAAGGCCGACAACCCAGCAGCACCTGACGCGACGGTCGACACAGCGAAGCCCTCCGCGGTCAGCACCTCGGCCAGGAGTTCGCAAGTGTCGGGATCATCCTCAATGCAAAGGAGGTGTGACATCGGTCCTGTTATCGTCTGCGGCGACCGGCCCCGCCACCGGCAGGGAAATCGTCACCGATGTGCCGGCGTTGAGCGCGCCATCGATCATGATGGTTCCGCGATGATTTTCGACGAACTTTTTGGCGACATAGAGCCCGATCCCCGCACCATGGATGCCGCGGCTGTTCCGCGCGCGGTAATAGGGCTCGAAAATCTTCTCCCGTTCGTCGGGCGCGACGCCGCGGCCGTTGTCGATCACCGTCAGCACCGCCTGATCGCCGCTGCTCTCGCCGACAATCCGCACTTCGCCACCGGGCGAAGAGAACTTGATGGCGTTGGACAGCACATTGCCGACGATCTGCCGCAACATGTCCGGGTCGCCCAGAATGGTATCCGGTAATGCGGCGAGCTCGGCCTTGAACGAGACCGCGCCGGTGTCGAGGTCCACGAACACGTCCTCCAGCAACCGCCGCAGGTCTATCGCTTCAGGTCTCATGTCGGACGCACGCTCGCCGACCTCGGAGGCGAGCTGCACTTGCTGGACGATGGCCTGGATATGACGGACCGCGCCACGAATCTTGTCGGCGCGAGGCTGATCGGATTCATCCAGCGTCCGCCGCAACAGAAAAGCTTGGCCGTCGATCGTCGTCAGCGACGTACCGATCTCGTGCGACAGCACGTCGATGAAGCGGCGACGGGTTTCGGCATTCGCCGTCTGCTCCGCAAGATCGGAGCGCATCAAAGTCTCTGCGTTCTTGCGGGTTGTAACCAGAATAGCAACGATCCATTGCGCGGTGATCGCGATCGCCCGGTTGGCGAAAAACACGACGCTGACAGCCTCGGTCGGCGGATTGACGAACGAGCCTGTCACCGAGAACAGGGTCGCGACCGCCGCGGCGATATAGGCCGATCGGTAAAAGCTGAAGATCGAGAGGAAAATAATCGCGGCGTAGATGAAACAGATGGTGACATGGTCGGGCGTCGTTTCGATATCGGCAGCCAGCACCAGCCCCATCAGGACCAACACGAGAGCGAAGACCAGCCACTCCTTCAGGCTGATCCGGTCCCGCGGGGATGGGGCCGGCTGGTCAGTCATGCGCGCGGATCGCTTTTGGTTGCCTGGGGTCTTTCATCGACGGGTTTCCTCGCGCGAACCGGTTCCCACCGCACTCGAACACGCTCTGGCGCATCGCATACCGCCGGTGGCGCCCGGAAACAATCGCGGCGCCCGGTCGCTCAACCCGGCCGCCGCATCACCACGAGATTCGACACCATGACCTGCACCGGCTCGTCATTCTGGTTGAACGTAGTGGTCCGCACCTTCATCAGCCCCTGATCCGGCCGTGACTTGGAAGCCCGCACCTCCAGCACCTCGGTCTCCAGCCGCAGCGTGTCGTCCGGCCGGGTCGGGCGCGGCCAGCGAATTTCGTCGACGCCAGCACCGATGATGCCGCCCGCGATGGGCATGCCCCCATCGACCAGAAGCCGCATGGTCATCGAGACGGTGTGCCAGCCGCTCGCCGCCAGCCCATTGAAAAAGGTGTGTTCCGCAGCCCCTTCGTCGAGGTGGAAGGGTTGCGGATCGAACTGCCGGGCATAGGCCTTGATCGCTTCGGCATCGATCGCCACCGACGCCGAGGCAAAAGTCTGACCAGGTGAAAAATCTTCCAGATAGAGCACCGATTGGGCTGTCACGCTGCCCCTCCCGTTTTCGGGTCCGCCCGTGTACACTCACGCTAGGCCCGCGCGCTAGCGCCAACGAAACAAGCCGAGGAACCCATGGACCAGACCCTCCGCAAGGTCACCGCCGAAGACATCAATCCGCGCTATAATTGGGGCCGTGCATTGCCCTCGCTGGGCATCATGGGGGTGGATTTCGAGGAGCGGGTCGATTACCGCCGCTTGCACAATTACCGGCTGAGCCGCGCCCGCATGGCGCTGGAGAATTCCGATCTCGGCGCATTGCTGGTCTTCGACGTCAACAATATCCGCTACATCACCTCGACCAAGATCGGCGAGTGGGAACGCGACAAGCTCTCGCGCTGGGCGCTGCTGACGCGCGACTCCCCCGACCCGATCATCTGGGATTTCGGCTCGGCCGCCGTTCATCACAAGCTGTATTCACCCTGGCTGAAGCCGGACAATTGCAAGGCCGGTCTGATCGGCCTGCGCGGCACCGTGCATCCGGACTTCGGCCTGATGAAAAGACACGCCGAAGAGATCGCCGCGATCCTGCGCGAAGCTGGCGTCGCCGATATGCCGCTCGGTGTCGATATCATCGAGCCACCGATGATGTTCGAACTGGAAAAGACCGGGCTCAAGGTCAAGGACGGCCAGCAGGTGATGCTGGAAGCGCGCGAGATCAAGTCGATCGACGAGATCGCGCTGCTCAACCGCGCCGCCGCCATGGTCGACGGCGCTTACGACCTGATCAACGAGAAGCTACGTCCCGGCGTGCGCGAGAACGACATCGTCGCCGAGGTGAACAAATTTCTCTACACCCACGGCTCCGACGACGTCGAAGCGGTCAATGCGATTTCCGGCGAGCGCTGCAATCCGCATCCGCACAATTTCACCGACCGCATGATCCGGCCGGGCGATCAGGCTTTCTTCGATATCCTGCAGGCCTTCATGGGCTATCGCACCTGCTATTACCGCACCTTCAATGTGGTGCGCGCGACCGACTCCCAGCGCGATGCCTACAAGAAGGCGCGCGAGTGGCTCGACAATGCAATGATGCGCATCAAGCCGGGCGCGTCGACCGCGCATATCGCGGAGGCCTTTCCCGTAGCCGGTGAATTTGGCTTCCCCGACGAAATGAGCGCGTTCGGCCTGCAATTCGCGCACGGCCTCGGCCTTGCGCTGCACGAGCGGCCGATCATCTCGCGCGTGGTGTCGATGGATCACCCGACCGAGATCAAGGAAGGCATGGTGTTCGCGATCGAGACCTATTGCCCGGCGACCGACGGCTATTCCGGCGCGCGCATCGAGGAAGAGGTCGTGGTCACCGACAAGGGCTGCAAGGTGATCTCGCTGTTCCCGGCGGAGGATTTGCCGATCAGCGCGAAATATTGATCACGGCGCCGCGGACGATCGGACCAGAAAGGCGGATGCCGGGTGTTTATCCGCCGGACTTTGCACACTACATGACCCACGGACCACGTGACGCTGGCGGCGCGTTGCCGCCGGCCAATGACATTCCGGGAGAACGACATGGCGACGAGCGTAAAAGCTATGATTGAAGCTGCGAATGCGAGCGTGCCACGCATCTCGCCCGCGCAAGTGAGCGAGATGGTCGAAAAGGACGGCGCGGTGGTGCTCGATGTGCGCGATGCGATGGAAGTCGCACAGAGCGGCAAGGTTGCCGGCGCGGTCCACATTCCGCGCGGCCTGCTGGAGTTCAAGGCCGATCCGGAATCTCCGGCCTATGACAAAAGCCTCGACCGCGGCAAGCCGGTGATCTTGTATTGCGGTTCGGGCGGCCGCTCGGCTCTCGCCGGCAAGACCCTGAAGGATCTCGGCTACGAGAAGGTCTATAATCTCGGCGCCTTCAAGGATTGGGCAGAGAGCGGCGGCAAGGTCGACAAGGCCTAGCGCCCGCGCGATCCGCGAACACTCCAGTGACCGAGCCGACCCGCAAAGCGGCTTCTCGGTTCGGCTGCCTGATCCCGCTCGGCGCCGCCTTGCTCCTGCTGGTCATACTGCCCTTCGGGTTTTTTGCTTTTGTTTTCTGGGCGGTCGACGGCAGTTGGGACTTCGAGGGCCGCGGCGGCATCCGCTACTGGGTGTTCGTGAAAGGCTCGCAACTCGAGCGTCTCGGTCTGATTGAACCGACCGACGAGCCCGGCAAATACAGCGTCAGCTTGCAGGACGGGAACTTTCCGGGCTGGACGGTGCTGACCTATCGCAGCACTGCGATGCCGGATGCGGTCATCGGCGCTTATGCAAAACGCTGCCAGGACCTGGGGTTAAAGATCACGCGCGGGCCGGAGTCCAAAGCCGATGACGGCAAGGATAGCGGCATGTCGCTGGTCTGCGAGATCAGGCCTTATATCGACGCCGAGTTTCACGCGGCACGAAAGCCCGACGAGATCACAACCGAGGTCGGCCTCAAGGTGTGGGGCGATGACTGAGCCAGCCTCGCTCACGCGGTCGCGCCATCATCCTTTTCTTTCGAGAGTTGGTCGCGCAATTCGGCGGCCCGCTTCTGGTAGCCCTCGGCATCGCCGTAATCGTCGAACGCCGCATAGCGTGCATGCGAACCGATAACCCGGCGCGCATGCTTGATCGGACACCAATATTGCTCGGTGCGCGCGGCGATCTCGCGCACATAGGCGATCAGGCAATTGGCGTAGGAGCAGAAAGCGCAGTTGAGCTTCTCGATCGCATTCAGGTAGGCGAGGTGATGCCGGTCGAACACGAAATAATCCGCGCGCCTGACCTTCGGGATGCCATAGACCGGAAAGCAGATCATCTGGTACACAGTGACGAACAGATCGAGCAGGACCAGCGGTAGGATCATCGCGTAGATGACCGGCGCCGTGACGATGACGAGAAGATTGGCGTTCCAGATATAGGAGAGAAGAGCGGTCTTCAGCTCGCGATGCCGGCGCAGCACTTCCTGCTCGAACACGACGCGGCCGCGCTCCATCCCGATCCGTAAATCGGCGCGGCGCTGGGCGATATGGGCGTCCATTTGCGCTTCCAGTTCGCGGATTTTCCGGGTCAAATCGTCGATCAGCGTATCCATGGCAAGCTCCTGAGACCGCCCGCATCATGAGCCAATATCCGACCCCGAACTATCGCAATCCGAAACAGGCCGCGGAACATCGCTCCTACATGATCCGCGTGATCCTGTGGCTCGCGGCGATCCCGCCGCTGCTGTTTCTGCTCATGGTCTATGGCTATAGCGACCAGGCGCCGGCCTTCCTGCGCCAGTTTACCCTGCAACTCGACGGCGCCTTCGGCCAGCCGGTCTGGTCACTCATTGGGCCCGCAGCGAAATAGGGCGAGAGCGCTCATTCGGTCGTGCATCACAAAAAAAGGCCCGCCTTGGAGCGGGCCTTTTCGATTTGCGAACCGAAGAGCAGCGCTATTGCTGGCGCTGCTGGGTGGCCGGTTGCGCGGTGCGCTGGGACGGCGCGCGGCGCTGCGGCTGCGATTGCGCCGCTGGCGTCTGCTGGAAGCCCTGGAAGTTGGTCGCGAACGGATTGCTCGGCTTGCCACCGCGATTGAGGTCCGCCATCCGATTGATGAACGTTTGCGGCAGATACATATTCGGGTTCGGCGAATCGAGACCGATATGCCGCGCGATATCGGCGGCGAAGGAATTGCAGTTATAGGTCGTCGCGTGCCAGGTCTTCTTGGTTGCCTGCAGATGCTTGATATAGGCCAGCGCCTTGCGGTACTCGGCCTCGGTCAGGGTCACGCAGAAGCGGGCCGTGAGATATTGCTCGTCCTGATCGCCCCATGACGGGCCGGTTTCGGATTCGACCGGAACCATCATGCCCTGCATGTAGACATTGGGATCGTCGCCTTTCGGATGCAGTCCGGCGATCTGATAGCTGGCGAAGCGATTGCCGTCGCCGAGCCGTCCATGAAGAACGAAGGTGTGGCCATAGCTGACCGCGGTGCGCGAGCGGAACTCCACGAAATAGGGCTTGCCCGGCGCACGAACGGATCTGCAGCCACTTGAGTTGACCGGAATCTTGATCGGTTCCCGCTTGGGGCCTTGTGTCGCCGCCTGGCGCTGAACCGGCTTCTGCTTCGGCTTTTCGGCATTCACGTTGATGGCCGGCAGGTTCGAGCCGGTGGAGCCCGTGACGGAGGGCGCCGGAGCGGCGGCGGGTGCCTGGGTGGCCCGAACCGGAGCAGCCGGAGCAACGCCAGCGGAGGCCTGCGCCGCGGCGACAGGAGCTGCGGACGCCTGCGCTGAAGCGACAGGGGCCGGGCTGCTGGCGCCTTGAGCCATCGCCCCGTTGCAACCGAACGAGATCACACAAGCCGCAGCGACCGCTGTCGCAGCCTTGCCAAGACGGGCGCTGTGCCCTGATAGATGTCTGTCTCTGGCTTGCATGAATGCCCCCCGAAACGGTGCCGCTGCCAAACTCTTCATCACGCATCACATGCGCCGGCCGGTGCCGGAGTCAAGCAGCCGGATACACTTAAGGGGTGTCCAGGCAACGTTCCGGCGCCAGCGTTGCGAAAGCGCCTCAGGCTCTCGGACAGAAGCCAGCTCGTGGGTAGCGGGTCAAAGCTTGGGACGGTACCCGGAGCCGCACGGCGCGCGACTCGGAGGCTAACGGAAGTCGGAAGCTTGTGGGCGATTCGGAAGCTCGCGGACGAATCGGAAGCTCGTGAGAGAATCGGAAGCGCGCGCAAACTGTTGTCTTGCGGCACTCGCTGTTTCGGGGCGTTCGCTGGTTCGCGGCGGTCGCGATCTCGCGAAAAAAACACTTTGCTCGGGCGGCGGGGCACACCCGATCAGCCACAACGCGGCCCATAAAACAAAAAAGGGCCTATGCGGGGACGCCGCATACGCCGATCTTGTAGCCACCATCAGGCTCGACCTCCGGCCATAGACCGAAGGCAACCAACGTCAGGAACAGAAAGGGGCCGGCGCGAAGGCCGGCCCTTTCTCGGCCTAAACCGTTAGTACTTGGCGACGACCGGCGCCTTGCCGACCGGAGCCTTGCCGTACATGGTGCAGCCAGCAGCGCTCAAAAGGACGAGCACAGCAGCGGATGCCATTGCAAACTTCTTCATTGGGAGCCCCCAGGTGAATCAACCAAAACACGATAGTGGGGTGTGACAAGGCCCACTAGTGCATTATTGCCACACTCCGTTAACTAAATATCTAAAAACCGGGCCTTTCCACCGCAGTGTGAGCGGTCAGGCTCATAAAACATCAACGGACAACCGCCCGCGCCTGACAAGAGCCTGATCCCGGACGCAGATTCCACAGAGCAATACCGGGCTATCGCCGGCGAGGTGAGCGGTCCATGTTTGCGGACACGATTTTGCTCTCCACGCTCTATGGTTTTGCGTCCGCGAAGACTGGTGCGACCGGCTCCGGGACAAGGCAGACCCTTTGCGTCGGAAGCCGGTAACGTGAGACAACCGGTTCCGCCGGCGCAGGTCGCGTCCGGACCAAGCATGAACCGATGGCGCCGATGCGTTTTCGTCTTGTAGCCGCTCTCCTCCTCGCCCTGCCCACATCCGCCGTCGCGTCCGATATTTCCGTTCGTGAATATCGCAGCGACGACACGCTGCTGACGATGGCGCGCTATCGCTTCGACAATGGCCGGATGCTGAACCTCTCGGTCGGCATCGGCAGCGGGGCATTTCGTCATCCGGACGATCCGCCCAACGTGATCTGGACGGTCGGCGATCGTGGTCCGAACCTCACCTGCGGCGATTTCAAACAGGTCGCGCAGATGGAGCTTCCCGCCTGTCGCGACACCAAAAACGCACGAATCTTTCTCACACCGTCTTACGCGCCATCGATCTATCGCGTGATGCTGACCGATTCCGGCCAGTTTCGCGTCACAGACGTCATCACGCTCAAGGACCGCGACGGCATGCCGCTGAACGGCGTGCCCAATCCGCTGCGCAGCGGCAGCTCCGAGACGCCGCTCGACGGACGCGGCAAGCCGCTCGATCAGGATGTGCATGGCATCGACGCCGAAGCGGTGATCCGGCTGACCGACGGCACCTTCTGGATCTCCGACGAGAACGCGCCCTCGATCGTCCATGTCTCCCTGGACGGGCGGATCATTACCCGTCATGTCCCGCAGGGGACCGAAGCGGACTTTGCCGGCGCGCACTACAGCGTGGTCGGCTCGCTGCCGGCGATCCTCGCAAAACGCCAGCTCAATCGCGGGATCGAGGCACTCGCGGTCTCGCGCGACGAGCGCTTCCTGTTCTTCGCGCTGCAAAGCCCGCTCGCCAATCCGGATACGGCGGCGTTCCGGACCTCTCGCAATGTACGGCTGTTCCAGATCGAACGCACCTCGATGCAGATCGTCGCCGAATATGTCTATGTGCTGGACGATCCGAAGACCTTCCGGCGCGACCCCTCGTCCAACCAGGCCGACCCGCGCGTCAGCGAGATGACGGTAGTCGGAACCAATCATCTGGTGGTGCTGGAGCGGACCGAGGCCACCACCAAGCTCTACGAGATAGATCTCGGCAAGGCCACCAATATCATCGGCACGCCGTGGGACCGGATATCGACGTCGCCCTCGCTGGAGCAGATCAACCTCGCCGACACCATGATCGAGCCGGTGAAAAAGGCCCTGCGCTTCGATACCGCCGACTTCCCGAACATCGCGGGCAAGACCGAGGGCGTTGCCGTGCTTCCGGGCGGTGCACTGGCTCTGATCAACGACGACGATTTCGGGATCGCCGGCGCCCGCACCCAGATCGTGGTGGTGCGCGGACTGACCTTCGGCGACAGACAATAAGCAAATGACCGAACCGATGCGTATGCACAGGATCGCGGCGATCGGCGGCGACGGCATCGGGCCGGAAGTGATCGCAGCCGGCCTCGACGTGCTCGCAGCCTGCGCGGCCCGTGACGGTGGCTTCGCGCTTGACGTCACGCATTTCGACTGGGGCTCGGACTATTACCGCAAGCACGGCGTGATGATGCCGGATGGCGGCGCGGACCAATTGCGCAAATTCGAAGCGATCTATTTCGGGGCGGTCGGCGCGCCCGATATCCCCGATCACATCACGCTGTGGGGGCTGCGGCTCGCGATCTGCCAAGCGCTCGACCAATACGCCAATGTGCGCCCCACCCGCATCCTGCCGGGCATTGTCAGCCCGCTGCGCAACGTGACCGGCCCCGAGCTCGACTGGGTGATCGTGCGCGAGAATTCCGAAGGCGAGTATGCCGGCGTCGGAGGCCGGGTGCACAAGGGCCTGCCCGAGGAGGTCGCGACCGATGTCGCGATGTTCACCCGAGCGGGCGTTGCCCGCATCATGCGCTTCGCCTTCGAGATGGCGCGATCGCGCCCGCGCAAGCTACTGACCGTTGTCACCAAGTCGAATGCGCAGCGCCACGGCATGGTGATGTGGGACGATATCGCCGCCGAGGTGGCACGCAATTATCCCGACGTGACCTGGGACAAGATGCTGGTCGACGCCATGACCATGCGGATGACGCTGCGGCCGCAGACGCTCGACACCATCGTCGCCACCAACCTGCATGCGGATATTCTTTCCGATCTCGCCGCGGCACTTGCAGGCTCGCTTGGCATTGCGCCGACCGCCAATCTCAATCCGGAACGGCATGCGCCATCGATGTTCGAGCCGATCCACGGCTCGGCCTTCGACATCACCGGCAAGGGCATCGCCAACCCAATCGGCTCCTTCTGGACCGGCGTGATGATGCTCGAGCATCTTGGCGAGAAGGCCGCCGCCGCCCGGCTGATGAAGGCGATCGAACGCGTTACCGCCGATCCATCGCTGCATCCGCCGGATCTGGGCGGCAGCGCCACGACCAAGCAGGTGACGGACGCCGTGGTGCGGGCGATCGAACGCGAGAATGAATAGACAGTCGTCGTAAAGCTGATCCGTCACCCTGAGGTGCCCGCGCGAAGAGCGGGCCTCGAAGGGCGACGGCCCGAACAGTGGCCGTTCATCCTTCGAGGCTCGCCAAGTCTATCATCGGGCCGCGCTTCGCGCGGACCCGTTGGCTCGCACCTCGGGATGACGAAGCTGCAACAAGGACTGACGCAGCGTTTGCCGGCAACAATCTAATCCGCCACCAGCACCTGGCGGCATTCCGCCGGCAATGCGTCCATCGTCATGTGCTTGCGCGGCCGATCCGATTTCGGTTCTTCGGGCCGCAATATCTTTGGCTGAAACCAATAGGCCAGTTCGGCGCCGCAGCCTTCGCTCTCGGGCGTTGTCGGCTGGGGTTTGCAGGCCGGTGAATCCTTCGGACATCCCATGCGGATGTGGAAGTGATAATTGTGCCAGTACCAGGGACGCACTTTGGATAGCCACGCGCGGTCGCCCCTGGCATCGCGACACAGTGCCTTCTTGATCGCCGCATTGACCAGGATTCGCTCGACCGCCGGATCCTCCGCCGCCGCCTTGATGATTCCGACATGTCCCGGCGTCCAGACCTTCGGATCGATGTCGAGCTTGTCTGCGCGCACCACATTGGTGGCCGACATTTCCTCGCGTTCTAGCCGGGTCAATTCGCGGTTCGGCATCGGCGTCAGCCAGATGTCGGCATCGAGACCGACCTGATGGCTGGCATGGCCGGTGAGCATCGGGCCACCGCGCGCCTGCGCCAGGTCGCCGACCAGAAGACCGTTCCAGCCGACACTGGGGGCCTTGGCCGCGAGCCGTTCGAGCATGTCGATCAGATTCGGATGACCCCAGTTGCGGTTGCGCGAAAGCCGCATGACCTGCCAGTTCTTGCCGTTCACGGGCAGCGCGATGCCGCCGGCGAGGCACCCTCTGGTGTAGAAGCCGATCGCCCGGGCCTGGAGATTGGCAGGCGTGCCCTTGCGGCCGAACAGATCCTTGGCCGGCGTTTTGGGATCGTCCGGATTGGCCAGCGGCGGCAGCGGTTTGGGGTCGAGTGTCCCCTTGTCCTGCGCCCACGCCGGAGCTGCATGCGAAAGCGCGACGGCAAACGCGAAAGTGAACAAAAACACCCTCATGGACCGCACCTCTTAACGGTATTTTTGCGCGCCGACTTTACATGCTTAGGCTGAGTCTGGAAGCCGGTTTGCACGGTGCCGCGTAGAGGTTTGTCATGCGTGTGTTTCCCGCCATTGCCGCAATCATCGCATTTCTCGCAGGTTCCGCCGCCAAGGCCGAGATCGTGGTCCGGGTGGACAAATCCGCGCAGCGCATGTCGGTGATCGTGGACGGGGTCCCGACCCATCATTTCGTGGTCTCCACCGGCCTTGCGGGCGGGCCGCCGAACGGCACCTTCAGGCCGCAGCGGCTCGAGCGCACCTGGCATTCCCGGCTCTTCAACATGGCGCCGATGCCGTACTCGATTTTCTTCCATGGCCATTACGCCATTCACGGCACCGACCAGATCAAGCGACTCGGCCGGCGCGCCTCCAAGGGCTGCGTGCGGCTGCACCCGCGCGATGCCGCGGTACTCTTCAACCTTGTCCAGAAGCAGGGCATGGCGAAGACCCGCATCATCATCGAGCCATCCAGCCGGACTGCCGAAGCTCAGGCCGTGAAACCGGTCGACACCGCAGCGGCGCCGGCTGCGGCATCGCTGGTCGAATAACACTCCGTCACAGCGCCGGCGTCACCTGACGCTGCGACTATGCGTGCGGCAACCGCCTGGCTCGCCAGGCGAACCCGGATTCCGGGCTCTGGCAACGGTGCAATGCAGGCCCGGACGTGTTGACAAGCCGGCCTCCGGAAGGCTCACTTTTGACTGATCGTCCGAATGAATTGACCATCCGTCCTTAGCGGGGTCGGACATGAGCAGCGATACGCTTTCCGACGTGTTGCGCGCGGTGCGGCTGACCGGAGCCGTGTTCATCGATGTTGACGTGACCGTACCGTGGGCGACATTTGCCCCGCATTCGCGGCACCTGATTCCGTTGATCATGCCGGACGCGCAGCACCTGATCTCCTACCATCTGGTCACCGCCGGCGAATGCTACGCGGTGCAGAAGGACCATGACCCGGTGCGGATACAGGCAGGCGACCTGATCGTATTCCCGCATGGCGGCCACCATACGCTCGCCAGCGACGCATCGCTTCGCGCGCCGGGCAGTTTCGACATGACGGATGTCGACCTGTCGACGCAGCGGCCCTGGAAGATCGTGGGCGGTGGCGGCGGACGGGAGCGGATCAAGCTGGTTTGCGGCTTTCTCGGCTGCGATGTGCGCCCGTTCAATCCGCTGCTGGCGGCCTTGCCGGCGCAGATCCATTGCAGCGGCAACAATCCCGAATGCAGCGCACGGCTCGGCCATTTCTACCAGATGGCCGTCATGGAATCGCACGGCCAGCGCATCGGCGGCGAGAGCATCCTCGCCAAGCTGAGCGAGCTTCTGTTCATCGAACTGGTGCGCATGTATCTGGAATCGCTGCCAAACGAGCAGACCGGCTGGCTTGCGGGACTGCGCGACCGGCATGTCGGGCATACGCTGTCGCTGATGCATGCGCAGCCCGCCAAAGACTGGACGCTGGAAACGCTGTCCGGTGAAGTTGGCCTGTCGCGCTCGGCACTGTCCGATCGCTTCACCGAATTTGTCGGACTGCCGCCGATGCAATATCTGGCCCGCTGGCGCATGCAGATTGCCTCCGGCCTGCTGACCCAGGGCCAGTCGAACATCGCAAAAATTGCGGTCGATGTCGGTTACGAATCCGAGGCCGCGTTCAGCCGCGCCTTCAAGAAGGTGGTCGGCATGCCGCCCGCTGCGTGGCGCAAGAGCCGTCAGACCGGCGCCGAAGCGAGCGTTTGAACCATAGGTCCGCTCACTGCGACTAACCGATCCCGATCACGATCGATCATACGACCGTGAGCATCGGCATTTCAATCAAGAGCGGCGGACACGCGGTCATGGCCCAAGCAGGGGCCGGAGCGCATATGCCGCGCACGAACCGAATGGAGGCTGCCATGAAGGCCGATCTCGATGTGAGATTCGCACCCCGGACGATCGCCCAGGCGCGCACGCAACAGGCGCGCACCCTTCGCCGTCTGATCCGGATTGCCCGTCGCAAGGCACAGAACGGCATGCGTGCATTGTGGACGCGCATGGCGCGGGCTTCGCAATACCACCGGGAGCTTGAGCTGCTGATGCACGCGGATGACCGCATGCTCGCCGATATCGGGCTGACGCGATTCGATGTGGTCAGTGCCGCGCAAGAGAGCCGGGGCTGGCACGGCCGCCGCGATGCCCTGCGGGCTGCGGCAACGCGCCGCGATGACGCGATGGGCGTGGCCCGCGCACGCCGCGCCGGCCTGCCGGATATGCTGGCGCCTTCGATCGTGCCGGCGCTGCCATGTGCGATGGAGACATCGAATTTTCGCTGAGGCTGCATCATCCGGCCCGATCAGAACGTGATGGCCCGCAAGATGAAGCCGTCACTGCGGCTCATCTTGCGGGCCATCAACCCGACCTTTTGCGGGGTCACGGATTGCAGGGCCAAAGGTGCCGTACAATCAGGCCTTTTTGGCTTTCTTCACGGCCTTGGTGTTGTCCACGACCAGGGCGGCCGGGCCGTTCTTCAGGATCGACTTGATCGCGTTGTTCGCCGCGGCCTTCGATGAATAGCCTTCCGACGCGAACATCTTCTCGCCGTTCGGCGCCTTGAAGCGAACGCGGAATTCTTCTTTCTTGTCTTTATAGATTTCGAATGAGTACGGCATGTGCCCTCCGTCATGATGTATGAAGCGTTGCAACCTCGTGTCAGAGTTTAGGCTTGTCAAGCGCATTCGTTTGCGAAGCTTCAATCCGATGACGGTACGCTCGCCCTCTCGACGCGGTGCGGGAGGGCTTTCATGCAACAGCGAACGCAACTGAAGGCGGCCTGCGGATGCCATGCGCCGTCGCGGCGCGCGGTTCTTGTAGGACTTGCCTGCAGTCTGGCACTGCCGCGCGCCGCATCGGCCTTCGCGCCGGCAAGCACTTCGGACGACGTTCGCTTCATGCGCATGGCGCTGGATGAAGCTCAGCACGCGGACTTTCCGTTCGGTGCGGTGATCGTGCGCGAGGGTGCAGTGATTGCCCGCGGCGCCAATCACGGGCGCACCCGTCGCGATCCGACCGCGCATGGCGAAATGGTGGCGATCCGCAATGCGGTCGAGTCTCCCGGCGCCGACGCGCTGAAGGGCGCGACGCTCTACACCACCGGCGAACCCTGCCCGATGTGCATGGGCGCGATCATCTGGTGCCATATCGGGCGCGTGGTTTATGCCGCCTCGATCGACCAGCTCGCCACCCTGATGGACCAGATCATGGTGCCCAGCGCCGAGATCGCCGCACGCGCGACGTTCGCGCCGGTCTCGATCACGGGCGGCGTGCTGGCAGACGAGGCGATGGCGCTGTTTCGCGAACGAATGGCGAAGCTTCGGGTGGCGGAGCGGCCGTGAGCCGACGCCGGGAGAGGTACGCGAATGCCCGGCCGCACCATTCACCTGGTCTTAGTGTCCTGCGCGTAGGCCGTCTGATCCACGCCGGAGCCGATGCCATGCGACCATTCTGCCGCTTCTTCCTCGCTGTCGCCGCGCTCCTGGCCATCGCGGCCCCGGCATGGGCGCAGACGCCCCTTCAAGGCGCCGACGGTGATGCCTTCTACATCCCGCCGCCGCTGCCGGACGGCCCGCTCGGTTCGCCGATCTGGACCCGGCCGCTCGAAGGCACGATGGCACTGCCAAGTGCGGCGCGGAATATCCTGGCTGCCTACCGTTCCGTCGACGACAAGGGCCGCGCCGTTCCGGTCTCCGGCACGATCGCGATTCCGCAAGGCAAAGCGCCGAAGGGCGGCTGGCCGGTGATCACCTGGACCCACGGCACCACCGGACTGAACGCGATCTGCGCGCCGTCCCGCGATACCGCGGACGGACCAGAGCACGCTTACATCGAGATCATCCGCAACCTGCTCGATGGCTTCGTCAAGAAGGGCTACGCCGTGGTCGCAAGCGACTATACCGGCCTTGGCATCGCGGGTTTTCATCCGTTCCTGCAGGGCGTGCCCACGGGGCGCAACGCGCTCGACATGCTGCGCGCGGCCCGCGCCATCGAACCGGCGATCGGCAAGCGCTACGCGGTGATGGGCCATTCGCAGGGCGGACAGGTCGACCTGTTCGCAGCCTCGATGGGCCGCGCCTATCTCCCGGATTTTACCCTGGTCGGCAATGTCGCGTTCGCGCCCGGTTCGCAGATCATCGACCGGCTTGATGCCGTCATGACATCCGCAAAGGCAGAGCTGTCACTGCCTTACGTGCTCTACACACTACAATCCTATGCCACCACCGACCGGCGTATCGACCTGCGGCGCATTCTGACGCCGCAGGCGCTGCGGCATCTGCCCGACCTGCATGTGCAATGCATGAGCTACGCGCTGACCAAGACCTATTGGGCGACCGCAATCGCGAAGGACCAGTTCGTCGGCAAACCCGATATCGCGGCCTTCCGCAGTTTCGCCATTCTCAACGAGCCCGGCCGCCTCGAGATTACGGCGCCAACATTAATCATTCAGGGGACCGACGACGTCACCGTCTTTCCGCAGGCGACCGACGCGCTGGCGCGGCAGCTCTGCAAGAGCGGCAATGTGCTGGCCTATACGCCAGTCGCGGGGGCGGATCACAACGGCTCGATGAAACTTGGCGGCGGACTGGCGCAGGATTTCATCGACGCGCGCTTCGCCGGGAAGAAGGCGCCGAACGATTGCAAGGCGCTGCCGAAGGCGGGGAAATAGGCGGGAAATAGCGGGACTAAGCTGATCGCTCGTGGTGTCCCCGCTTCAAGTCCTCCGATGAAGGCTCGGCTCAGACTTTCCGACCATTTGAAGCAGCGCGCACGACTGATCGCTCCTGTTGTTTGACGGCGCGGAGAACGCCGGTGTCCCTTTTCCTATTCCTCACATGGAGGAATGGAGCGCCGGGAGGCGCCAGGGGCTTGCGAGGCCCCTTTGGCTCGGCCTTGCGATCGGCCAAGCCGCGCGCCTCAAGAGAAAGGCCGCGACGCATTCGCAGCCTCTCTCCGGAGGCGCGCGAGCCCAATGACGCGGGGCCCAGCGCCTCCCGGCGCTCCATCAAGCGGGAGGATGGGTAGCAGAGAATAGGAATAAAGTCAATATCTCCGAGCGTTGCAAAGCTGGTTGTCAGCGCGCGCGGCGGTCAACGCCTGTCGTCCCCCGCGCAGGCGGGGGACCCATAACCACCGACGTCTGTGTTGTCGCCATCACCTCATCGAGAGGCCACGGCGAGATGAAGGAAGCCTGTGAGTCGCGGTCTACCGGGATGCGTCGGAGTAGACTGCCTACCGCTAAATTTCCGGCCAGTTCTTTCTGCTCAAATAGCTCTCGTGAGCGTTGTTCACCTCTAATATGCGATCATGCAAATCGGATAGCGCACCTTCAAAAATCTCCGAGGCCTGCTCACCACACATGAAATCGAAATAAATATCCAACGTCCCAATTATCAGTGTCGATAGCGCAAACAGCACTTGCGGTCTCGGTCTGTGCCAAGACAAATCCGGAGTGAAACCATCACGTTCATCCCAATGAAGATGGTTGCCATATATTTCGTGCCAGTTACCGTGGACACTATGAGACGCTCCTCCAAAAGCAGCTAAATAAGCACCGTCGAGTCCGACATCTTCCGATTTTTCAAAGAGATTTTTTCCGCCCCAAGGTCTACCAAGCCTTGGATCAACATCATCAACCGATATGCCGGCGGCGCTAGCGGATCTCTCTATCGACTTGATCATTCGATCTTCTATCGGCAGAACCTCACCTTCCCGCGCGGCAATGTTTGCTCGTATTACGTCACGCAGTTTGCGCTCATGTCTAAATGAATAAAGGACGTAGGAACTGATCAGTTCGGGCGAGAAATGCTTGACCATATACCGAATATTCACAAGCGTCTCGAAAACCAGTCGAGAAAGAATAAAGCTGGTTTCCTGCCTCCTCTGGCAGGTTTGATCCAAAACGGAATGCAAGAGCTTATATAACCTGACCATATTGCCGCAAATCGCAGCGCGATCGCGGCCCCAGAGAGGTTTGGGACCCATCATACCTGCAGCCACGCACACATATTGAGCCACTTCAACCAAGAGGCTGACAGCTAGCTCTGTAAACTCGTCTTCGCTACTAAACTGAGCAATCTCATCAGCATCAACCGAAACGCGCTTGATGCTCGAGAGATATTCTTTCGAGAGATAGTCCATATACTTCCTCTGCTGAGAGGAAACTGTCCCCGAGAATTTCGATAGTTTTCGGCATTGGTGCGCGAGAAGGAAACTACGTATCCACCTTGAGCGCCGCGATGAACGCCTCCTGCGGGATATCCACCTTCCCGTATTGGCGCATCTTCTTCTTGCCTTCCTTCTGCTTCTCCAGAAGTTTGCGCTTGCGGGTGGCGTCGCCGCCGTAGCATTTCGCGGTCACGTCCTTGCGCAGCGCGCGCACGGTTTCGCGCGCGATCACCTTGCCGCCGATCGCGGCCTGGATCGGCACCTGGAACATATGCGGCGGAATCAGCTCTTTCAGCTTCTCCACCATGGCGCGGCCGCGGCCTTCCGCGCGGGTCTTGTGCACCAGCATCGCCAGCGCATCGACCGGCTCGGCATTCACGAGAATCTGCATCTTGACGAGATCGGACACGCGATAATCGGTGAGGTGATAGTCGAACGAGGCATAGCCCTTCGACACCGACTTGAGCCGGTCGTAGAAATCGAACACCACCTCATTGAGAGGCAGGTCGTATTTCACCATCGCGCGGTTGCCCACATAGGTGAGCTCTTTCTGATTGCCGCGCCGGTCCTGGCACAGCTTCAGCACCGAGCCGAGATATTCGTCGGGCGTCAGGATCGTGGCCTCGATCCAGGGCTCCTCGATTTGCTCGATCTGCACCACGTCCGGCATGTCGACCGGATTGTGAATCTCGATCTGCGATCCGTCGATCAGCGTCATCTTGTAGATCACCGACGGCGCGGTCGCGATCAGGTCGAGATTGAATTCGCGCTCCAGCCGCTCCTGGATGATTTCGAGATGCAGCAATCCTAAGAATCCGCAGCGGAAGCCGAAGCCGAGCGCGGCCGAGGTCTCCATCTCGAACGAGAAGCTGGCATCGTTCAGCCGCAGCTTGCCCATGGCGGCGCGCAGATCCTCGAATTGCGCGGCGTCGACCGGAAACAATCCGCAGAACACCACCGGGATCGCGGCCTTGAAGCCCGGCAGCGGCTCGGCGGTTGGCTTCTTCGCATTGGTGATGGTGTCGCCGACTCGGGTATCGGCCACTTCCTTGATCGAGGCCGTGAGAAAGCCGATCTCGCCGGGGCCGAGCTCTTTGACCTCGGTCTTTTTCGGCGTGAACACGCCGACGCGGTCGACGCCGTACTCGGCGCCGGTCCGCATCATCTGGATCTGGTCGCCTTCCTTCATGGTGCCGTCGACAATGCGCACCAGCACGATGACGCCGAGATAGGGGTCGTACCAGGAATCGACCAGCAAGGCCTTCAGCGGCGCGTTGCGGTCGCCCTTCGGCGCCGGCAGGCGGTTGACGATCGCCTCCAGCACGTCGGGAATGCCTAAGCCGGTCTTGGCGGAAATCGGGATGGCGTCGGAAGCGTCAATGCCGATCACGTCCTCGATCTGCTGCTTGACCTTTTCAGGTTCCGCCGCCGGCAGATCGACCTTGTTCAGGACCGGCACGATCTCGTGGTTGTTCTCGATCGCCTGATAGACGTTGGCGAGCGTCTGCGCTTCCACGCCCTGCGAGGCGTCGACCACCAAAAGCGAGCCCTCACAAGCGGCCAGCGAGCGGTTCACCTCATAGGCGAAGTCAACATGGCCCGGGGTGTCGATCAAATTAAGAATGTAATCCTTGCCATCCTTGGCGCGGTATTTCAGCCGCACGGTCTGCGCCTTGATGGTGATGCCGCGCTCCTTCTCGATATCCATGGAATCGAGCACCTGCTCGGTCATCTCGCGCGCCTCCAGCCCGCCGGTGAGCTGGATCAGCCGGTCGGCGAGCGTGGACTTGCCATGGTCGATATGGGCGACGATGGAAAAGTTGCGGATATTATCGATGGTTGCCGCTGTCATGGCGGGCGGGATAGCATTGCGGCAGAAGGGCTACAAGCAACGATAACAGGCCCGGCCCGGCCCATTGGGAGACGCGCAAAGTGGCGACGATCCGGCCCGCAACGGAAGCCGATCTGCCCGCGATTCTCGCGATCTACAATGACGCCGTCATGAAAACCACGGCGATCTGGAACGAGGCGCCGTCCGATCTGGAAAGCCGCCATCTCTGGCTGTCCGCACGGCGAAAGGCCGGCTTTCCGGTCCTGGTGGCGGATGAGGACGGAGTCCAGGGTTATGGCAGCTTCGGCGAGTTCCGGCCCTTCGAGGGCTTCCGCCACACCGTCGAGCATTCGGTCTATGTGCTGGACGAGGCGCAGGGCAAAGGGCTCGGCCGGATGCTGCTGGCGGCCTTGATCGCGGAGGCGCGCGGCATGGGCAAACGCGTCATGATCGGCGCCATCGATGCGTCGAACTGGGCCTCGCTGGCGCTGCACGAGCATATGGGATTCGAGGAGAGCGGCCGCCTGCCGGGCGTCGGCGAGAAATTCGGCAAGCGGCTCGATCTGGTGCTGGTGCAGCTGACGCTGTGAGGTGCGCCTTTCGTGGAAGCGGGTCAGAACCGCGTCGTCAGTTCCGTCAGCCACGCCGGCGAAGCCTCGACCAGGATCGTTTCCAGCCGCTTGTCGAGGCCGGTGAAGATCATGATCCCGGTTGCAACCAGAATCGCACCCATGATCGCCTTTCCGGAACTGCCGGCCGCCAGCATTCGGCCGCGCCAGCGGGCCAAAGCTTCACGGGACATCATCCCGATCGCGAGCAGCGGCAGCGCTGCGCCCACGCCGAACGCGAACATCGTCAGCGCCACGAAACCGAGATTCTCTGCGCGCGCGGCGAGCAGCGACGCCGCGCCGAGCGTCGGTCCGACGCAGGGGCTCCAGACCGCGCCCAGCAGCAATCCGACCGCGAATTGCCGGCCGAGTCCGCGGCCCGGGACTTCGCCCGCCTGCGCCTGCATCCAGTTGCCGACCGGTCCGGCGGCGGCCGCGACCTGCGCCTGCAGGCGCGGCACCAGCAGCACGCCGCCCAACACCATCAGCAGCACCGCGGCGACCATGCGAAACGCATCCAGATCGAGACCGATCGAAAAGCCGATGGTCGCGACGAACAGACCGATCGCGACAAACGACACGGCCAGTCCCGCAGCGAGCGCCGCGGGACCGAACCTGTGCTCGCCGGTCGCCGCCCCGATCACGATCGGGATCAGCGGCAAGACGCAGGGCGACAGGATCGAGAGCAATCCTGCTAGCAATGCCAGCGCGATACTGGTCACGGAGCGCTAGAGCCCCTTTGCGAGCAGCGCCTCGATCGAGGCCGGATTGGTGTCGCCGGTCGAACGGCCGGCTTCCTGCTTGCCCTTGAACACGACCAAGGTGCTCTGACGCTGCACGTTGAATTTCTTCAACACGTCTTTCTGGGAATCGTAATCGACGTTGAACGCGACCACGTTCTTGAAGCGGGGTTCGCTCATCAGCTTCGACAGGATCGGCGCCTGCGCCTTGCAGGTCGGGCACCACGGTGCCGAGACATCGATCAGGATCGGCTTGCCGCTGGCCTGCGCCGCCTCGAAGGCTGCGGCATTGAACGGTTTTTTGTCCGCCGCATAGGAGGCAGAGGCAAAAGGCAAGGTCAGGCACAGGCCCAGTACGACAAGAAGATTTCGCTTGTTCAGCATCGCAGGTCCCCAATCATCCGGTGAAACGATCACCCGCATAACAGACTCGCGGGCATCCAACGGGCTTCGCGGCGCAGGGCCGAAACGTTACAGGGCGGACTGCTGTTCAAAACAATGTGAGAAGTCGAGCCTGAAACGCGCGCTGTGGGCAAAGCCTAGCGATCCGTCAGGCCCGCAACTCATCTGCCGCGATCGCAAGAATATCGTCCGCGGCACCGACGGCGACAAAATGTCCTGCATCCTCGACGCTATGCCAGACCGCGCCAGGCATGCGATCCGCAATCGCCAGATTGATGAACGGCGCAACCAGCGTGTCGCCCAGTCCCTGCCAAATATGCACGGGACGCTCGATCTTCGTCACGTCGAAGGCCCAGTTGCGATACAGAAGTTCGCTGTCTTGAACGAGCCCTTCGCTTCCTTGCGCGAAGCATTCGGCGCTCGCGTCGCAGAAGACAGATTCGAAACCGGGCCGCAGCAGGATCTCGCGGTCGTATTCGTTGACTGATTTCTGCAGCGCCTTGTAATAGGTGTTTCGAAAGTGTTCGGCGGTGAGGCCGATGGCCTCATACATCAGCCGGAAGCCCGGCTCGAAATGCAGCGCCAGAAATCCGCCGAGCGCATCGGCTTTGGACAACCGATCCGCCGCCCAATTGTCGCCGAACGCGCCGTAGCATCCACCAGCAATATTGCTGACATGGCGCAGCCGGGCGGGATCGATATAGGCCGCCGCCGCCAGCGCCCAGGGTCCACCCTCCGACCAGCCGGTCACGCCGAATTCGTGGTGGCCCAGCGCATCGGCAATCGCCGTCATGTCGTCGGCCCAGCCGGCATAGCTGCGCTCTTTCTGCGGACTGGATTGTCCGATGCCCGGCCGGTCGACGCAGACGAAGCGCAGCCCGTGCCTCGATGCGGCATCGGCAAACAGCCGCGCCTCGAGCCGGCTGCTCGGCCCGCCGTGATTGTGGATCAGCAGCGGTCCGCGCGGATCGCCGACTTCGAGACAGGCGAGCGTGCGGCCGTCGCGGGTGGTCGTTTGAAAAGTTGCGGTGATGTGCATCGGCCAAATCGTAGGATGGGTTGAGCGCAGCGAAACCCATTAATCGCGTCCGATAAGAAGATGGGTTTCGCTGCGCTCAACCCATCCTACGAGCACCTCTCACATCTTCTCGCCCGGCAATTCACTCGCCTGCTTCACCCATGCGGAGAACTGCGCTTCGTCGATCTCGTCACCCTCGCGGATGTCGAGATAACGGACGTCCTTCTGCTTCGATTCGCCGGGCGGCACCGGGCGAAGCTGCGCGCCGCGGAAGAACGCTACTTTCACGTATTTCTCGAACACATGGATGCCGAGGAACCAGTCCTGCCGGCCGCCCCGTGGATCGACGCCGTAAAGCGGCGAGTTGTATTTCACCGCCTTGGCGACACTGGGAACGGCGCGCACGATCAGCGCGTCGAGGCGGCGCCCCACATCGGCCTTCCAACCCGGCATCGCCGCGATATAGGCTTGGACCGGCTCGTCGCCATAGCCCTTGGCGATCTGCGGATTGCCGCCCGAGAGCAGCGCGGGCTTGGCCGACGGGTTATTGGCAGCGACTTTCTTCGCGACTTTCTTCGTGACCTTCTTGGTGCCCTTCGCCGCGGTCTTCGAGGCCATTTTCGCCATAGCGCGTCCCCCTGAGATGAACGCTATAGCAAGAATGGCCGGGCAATGCCCGGCCATTCGCATTCTGGAGCTGCGCGATCAGCAATCAATACCGGTAATGGTCGGCCTTGTACGGGCCTTCCTGTTTGACGCCGATATAGCTGGCCTGGTCGGGCCGCAATTCGGTGAGCTTCACGCCGATCTTGGAGAGATGCAGCCGCGCGACCTTCTCGTCGAGCGACTTCGGCAGCACGTACACTTCCTTCTTGTACTTGCCGTCCTTGTTGTTGGCGTAGAGCTCGATCTGCGCCAGCGTCTGGTTGGTGAACGACGCCGACATCACGAAGCTCGGATGGCCCATGGCATTGCCGAGATTCACCAGGCGGCCTTCCGACAGCATGATGATGCGGTGACCGTCGGGGAATTCGATCTCGTCGACCTGCGGCTTGATGTTGTTCCACTTCATGTTCTTCAGCGAGGCGATCTGGATCTCGTTGTCGAAGTGGCCGATGTTACAGACGATGGCGCGGTCCTTCATCGCGCGCATGTGGTCGAGCGTGATGATATCCTTGTTGCCGGTGGCGGTGACGAAGATGTCGGCGATCGGGGCCGCGTCTTCCATGGTCACGACCTGATAGCCTTCCATCGCCGCCTGCAGCGCGCAGATCGGATCGATCTCCGACACCATCACGCGGCAGCCGGCCTGACGCAGCGACGCCGCCGAGCCCTTGCCGACATCGCCGAAGCCGGCAACCATCGCGACCTTGCCCGACATCATCACGTCGGTGCCGCGGCGGATGCCGTCGACCAGCGATTCACGGCAGCCATAAAGGTTGTCGAACTTCGACTTGGTGACCGAGTCGTTGACATTGATGGCGGGCCACAACAGCGTGCCGGCCTTCTGCATCTCGTAGAGGCGATGCACGCCGGTGGTGGTCTCCTCCGAGACGCCTTTGATGTTCTTGGCCATCTCGGCGAAATAGCCCTTCGGCTTTTCCTTGATCTGCTTCTTCAGCAGCGCGAAGAACACTTCCTCTTCTTCCGAGCCGGGCTTGTCGAGGAAGGCGGTGTCGCCGTTCTCGGCGCGCAGGCCGAGATGCACATACATGGTCGCATCACCACCGTCATCGAGGATCATGTTGGGCGTACCGCCGCCATGCCAGTCGAACAGCTTGGCGGTGTAATCCCAGTAATCCTTCAGGCTCTCGCCCTTGATCGCAAACACCGGGATGCCGGCGGCCGCGATCGCGGCGGCGGCGTGATCCTGGGTCGAATAGATGTTGCAGGAGACCCAGCGCACATCGGCGCCGAGCGCAGTCAGCGTCTCGATCAGCACCGCGGTCTGGATGGTCATGTGCAGGGAGCCGGCGATGCGCGCGCCCTTCAGCGGCTGCTTCGGGCCGTATTCCTCGCGGGTGGCCATCAGGCCCGGCATTTCGGTTTCAGCGAGCGAGATTTCCTTGCGGCCGAAATCGGCGAGTCCGATGTCGGCGACGATGTAATCCGAAAAGCCGGACTTCTTGGCGGTGGCTGCGGTCATGACGCTCCCTTGAGACTGTGTGGTGCTGTGGATGTGACGGAAATAGCGCGTGCGGCCCGCGGGGCGGGCCAAGGTTCGGGCGCGGCTATAGCAGGCCCGGCGCGCCAGCGCAATGCGGATATAAAGATTTCTTTATGTGATTGGGAGCGTGGTCAAGCATCCATTACCTTGACGACCATCACTCACGTAACATACAAAGTTACATGAAATACGACAGCCGGCTTTCGGGCGTCCTGCATGTGCTGCTGCATATGGCGGAGACGGATCGCCCGGTGACCTCCGAGATGCTGGCAAAGACCATGGGCACGAATCCGGTGGTGATCCGCCGGATCATGGGTGGCTTGCGCCAGCAGGGCTATGTCCGCTCGGACAAGGGACATGGCGGCGGCTGGCGACTGGCGTGCGATCTATCGCAGGTCACGTTGCGCGACATCTACACGGCGCTCGGCTGTCCGTCGCTGCTGGCCATTGGCCACCGCAATGGAGCGCCACAATGCCTGGTCGAGCAGGCGGTGAATGCCGCGCTCGATGGGGCCTTCCGCGACGCGGAGGCGCTGCTGCTGGCGCGTCTCGGCGATGTCACGCTGGCGGCATTGAGCAGCGATTTTCACCATCGTCTGGCTGCGCGCAAGGCGCAGGATCTGGAGCAACGCGATGCGTCGTGATGCGTCCACGCAATGGGAATGAGCACGATGAGCGCAACCCAAGAACTTCTGACACCGTTTTCCGATCCAGCGGCAGTGGCGCGCTATGCCGAAGGGCCGCCGCGTTTCGTTCCCGGATTTTCCGACCTGCACAAGATGACCGGCATCCTGCTCGCGGAGCACGCGGCCGCAGATGCGCGGGTTCTCGTGCTGGGTGCGGGTGGAGGGCTGGAATTGAAGGCGCTGGCGCAGGCCTATCCGGGCTGGAGCTTCGACGGCGTCGACCCGGCACCGGAAATGCTGAAACTCGCGATGCGCACGTTAGGCCCGCTTGCATCGCGGGTGCAGTTGCATGAAGGCATCGTCGACATTGCGCCGGGCGGGCCGTTCGATGCGGCGGTCTGCCTTCTGACCCTGCATTTTCTGCCCCGCGACGAGCGGCATCGTACCGTTGCCGAAATCCACCGCCGTCTGAGACCCGGCGCACCGTTCGTGGTCGCGCATTCCAGTTTTCCGCAGGGCGAAGGCGAGCGCGACCGCTGGCTGTCTCGCTATGCCGCCTTTGCCGTGGCATCCGGCGCCGACTCCACGCAAACCGCGAAAATGCAAGCGGCAGTCAAGGCGCATCTCAGTCTTTACGATCCCGAGGATGACGAGGAAATCCTGCGTGACGCCGGATTTTCCGATGTCACGCTGTTTTACGCCGCCTTCACCTGGCGCGGCTGGGTGGCCCGCGCCTGATCCTCGGTGCCGCGCACGCTGCATCGAATACGCCGATGCCAGGATGTCACCGCTTGCGCACCGCGCCGGCCGAGGCGAACCACTCGCCGTCCCTCTCTTCCTGCTTGGGCTTGCGCGGCGCCTTGGTTTTCTGCGCAGGCTTTTCCAGTTTCGGCGCCGGTTCGACGTCGCCCTTGACCAGTTGCAGGATATGCTGCCGCCGCCACGCCGCATTGGCCGCTTTCAATTCCGGATGATGCTTGTCGAGGCGGGTCACCAGCGTTTTCACCTCCGCATCCTTCATGCCGTCGATGAGAAGGCCGAAAGTCTGCTTGCCAAGCGCCTTGCGGGCGCGGCGCAGGTCCGCAAGGCCTGACGTTTTCGCCTTGAAATACTTTACCAATGCGGCCCGCGCGGATTTCGCGGCCTCCGCGCGCAGCGATGCAAAGCTGTCGGGGCTTTCGGCGACCGCGCGCCATGCCTCGAAGCCGTCGAACTCAAGAGCCATGCAAGGCCTCCTTCACCTCTCTGACGAGGTCTGCGAGCATGATGTCGGTCCCGTCCTTCCATTTCTGGGAAAAGGTCGGATGAGTGTCGATCTTGCCAAGCGCTTCGGCGATCGCGGCGCGCTCCATGATCTCGGTGCGGAGGACGGAGAATTTCGCATTCTCCCTTTCGGCCTCCGCGCGAAGCCGCTCGGCTGTCTTGTCGTGTTCCCGGATCGGCCGGCGCCGCGTGATGAGGACCTGCGGCGGCTGCTTCGGCTTCTTCAGGTGGCTCTGCTCGGCAATCGGGCCGCTCCAGAGATTGCTGCAAAACGAGTTGAGTCCGTAGGTCGACAGAAAGTCCGGGATCGTGGGTACGATCACCAGATTGGCGAGACGAATGCTCACCTCGGTCATCACCGAAATGCCCGGCGCGCAATCGATCAGGACGTAGTCGTAGGACTTCCGCGTCCGCTTCAGCTGCTCCCTGATGATCTCGTAAAGCGACGTGACCACACGCTCGAGCGACATCCCCATCTTGGTCAGGGTGAAGATCAGGTCGCGTTCGACCAGCCGCAATGCCGAACTTGACGCCAGCAGCGACAGCGGCAATTGCCGGCCGAGATGCGACACGTTGCTGATATGCGTCCTGATCCGCTGTTCGAGTGTCGCGTCCTTCTGACCCTTGATCAAAAACTCTTCGATGAAGGCGTCGATGGTGTGACCGTCTTCGATGATGGTCTTGAGAAACTGATCGCCCGCGAGACAGATCGAGGCGTTGGCCTGTGGGTCGAGATCGATCACCAGCGTTTCCGCACCCCGCGCGGCCAGTCCTTCAGCCAATCCGATGACCGTCGCGGTCTTGCCGACACCGCCCTTCATATTGGCGACGGCGATGACCTTGCCCTTCATGCGAGCGCACCATTGAGCAGCGACCGTATTTGCCGGCGCTGCGCATCCTGCAGCCGCTCGTCGAGGAACAGATCGATTTCAGCCGGTGGGGTGGATTTCCGCGCCGGCTCGACCAAAATGTCCCAGCTTTCGCATTGCCGCGGCTCATGCGCGCGGATGAAGCCGACGCCATACTGGCTGCATTGCTTCTGGATGCCGGACAGTTTCCGCTCGAATTTCGAACCTTGCGGGAGATGCCAGACGCGATAGCCGAAATTGGTGAAGCGGGTTTGCGCCAGCGCTTCAAACACGGCGAGATCGGTGGCACCACCGCTCTCGGTTTTCAGTTCGAAACTGTGCACGTCGAATTCGACCCCGGGAAGGAGCTTGAACTGCTTCACGCTGATCAGCGTAAAGTCCGGACGGGCCCATTGTACACCGGTCTTGCCGACACTCGAGGTGTCGCAGGCGAGGCACTTCGCGCCCCGCAGGATATCGAGTTCGGCTTGAATCGGGCCGTCGAGATATCTTCCCAGGCACGGCATCAGCCGGGCTTCGGTCCAGGCGTCAGACGACGGCGGATGTCCGGTCTGCTTTGCCAGGCTGCGGGCTTTCAGGAAGATTCGACCGCCCTGCCCGTTTTTCAGGCCGGCCTGGCCGCTCTCGACAAGGGTCCGGCGCGCCGCGATGTAGCGTTCTTCGTCGATGCCGGCCGACAATGCCCGCGCCAGCATCACCCGCATGACGCGGTTCAGCACTGGTGTGCCGTCTTCCGGCAGCAGCACCAGCATCTGCTTTGCGATATCCTCAAGCGATACGGACACGACGCCCCTCCCGCCGCAAACGCCCTGCGACGGGTCCCATTCCCGTCATCATTATGACGGGAATAAGCGAGCTTTGCTATTCTTGATTGTGCTCCGGACCGCCCGGGATCACGCGGCCGGCTTCGGCTGCGCCGGCTTCACCAGGCCCGCCTGCTGCAGGGCATTCGCGGTCTGCTGCATCTTGTTGATCAGTTCGATCGCAGCATTGACCGGCAAGACCAGCCGGCAAGCCGGATAGCGGCGGCCGGAGAGCTGCTGACCCTGCTTCAACTCGTCCATGCGCGTGATGCCAAATTCGACCCGCATCGTCTGCCCGTCGAAGAACACGCTGTTGATGGAATCGGCGAAGGTCTCCTGGCATTCTGGCTGATCGACATAGCGGATGGTGGCGGCCTGCGGCTTGCCGGCAGTCTGATTTCCGGAATTGTCCATGGTGTCTTCCTTCAGGCGATGGCGGAACTCGTGGTTCAGGACGCAGCTGGTCCTGGCGTCGAAGCATCAACGAAGACGCCACAAGCCGGCAATGCCTTAGCCGGCTTTTGTGACAATATCTGCGCGCATCGGGTTCTTCAGTCGTCTTCGTCGAAGCGGCCGCCGATCAGGCTCTCGATCGCATCCATAACCGCAGCCGCATCCTGGCCGCTCGCCTCGACCGTGATGGTGGAGCCGGGACCGGCACCCAGCATCATCAATCCCATGATCGAGGTGCCGCCGACGGTTTCGCCGCCGCGGGTAACTTTGACATCCGCGTCGAAGCGCTCGACCGTCTGCACGAATTTCGCCGACGCGCGCGCGTGCAACCCCTTTTTGTTGCAGATTTCGAGCACGCGGACGATCGCGCTGTCGACGGTCATTTTCCGGCAAGCACCCGGCTGGCAATGGTCACATATTTGCGGCCCGCATCCTGGGCGGCAGCAACAGCATCGGCCAGGGGCTGATCGCCGCGCACCTTGGCGAGCTTGACCAGCATTGGCAGGTTGATCCCCGCCACCACTTCGACCTTGGGCCGGCTCATGCAGGAAATCGCGAGGTTGGAAGGGGTGCCGCCGAACATGTCGGTCAGAATAGCGACCCCGTCGCCGGTGTCGACACGCTTCACCGCCTCGATGATGTCCTTGCGGCGCTGCTCGACGTCGTCGTCGGGCCCAATCGTGATCGCTTCGATCTGCTTCTGCGGACCGACCACGTGCTCAAGCGCCGAGCGGAATTCCACGGCTAGGCGGCCGTGAGTGACGAGAACAAGGCCGATCATCAAGGACTCCGGCGGGCGCTTTTCTTGAAGCGGGCGCCGCACGAAAGGGCGCTCATCTTGACCATCCGAAAACCCATTGCAAGACCTGCCCGGGCGTTTTCGGCATCATGTTGCATTGCAGTAGCTAGGAAAGCCACAGGCATTTTGCGAGGGGGTCCGTTGTGTGGTCGCGATTCACGCTGGCAGACGCCCGCAGAACGCCGCGCTACCCTGCATAAAGCCCAGAAGCTGCACAAAAGCATCGGCGCCCGGTGCGACCGGAAGCCGCGCAAGGCGGACCCCCTCGATTTCGACCGACAGCGAGGCGGCGGCGGGGAGCCGTTCCGCGTCCGGCGCCGCCAGATCGATCGCCAGATGCGCCACCGCAACCGGCTCGAACGGAAGCCGGAGGATGCCGAGGCCGCGAAGCTCGATCAATCCCGCAAGCGCCGTTGCGGGCCGCATGAGCAGGCGGCCGTTTGCGGCCTCGAGACGGATGCGGTCGTCTCCGATCAGCCGGGCAAAGCCGGAGCCGGCCGACTGCAACAGCGTCAGAGCCAGCCGCGACTTGCCCGACCCGGACGGACCGCGGATCAGGAGGCCGCGATGGCCGACGATCAGCGCGGTGGCGTGGGTGGTGGAGCTTGCGGTCATTGCCGGGCGTGCGGGATCGGTCGTCGCATCAAAGGCTACGCCGCCGGGAGCTGGACGACAAAGCGCGCGCCGAGCACCAGCGGCTCGGCGCCTTCATGGGTCGGAACGCCACGCCGGTTCTCCGCCCATATCTTTCCGCCATGGGCTTCGATGATCTGCCTGGAGATCGACAGACCGAGGCCGGAATTGTTGCCGAATCCCTGGTGCGGCCGGTCGGTATAGAAGCGATCGAAGATCTTCTGCATCGCATCGGGCCGGATGCCGGGCCCGTCGTCATCGACGACGATCTCGACCTTGTCGCGGATACGCCGCGCGGTCACGCGCACCGTGCCGCCGGGCGCCGAGAACGAGCGCGCATTGGCGATCAGATTGTCGATCACTTGCCCGATCCGCGAATCGTGACCCGGCACGACAAAGGCCTGCGGCCCACCGCCCTCGAACGACAGCGAGACTTGAATGCCGTCATCCTGACGGACTTCGTTGGCCACCGTGACCACTGTCGTCAACAGCGTATGCAGATTGACCGGCGCGGATTCCTGGCGCTGCAGTTCGGCATCGAGGCGGCTGGCATCGGAAATATCGGAAATCAAACGGTCGAGCCGGCTGACGTCATGCTGAATTACCGCAAACAGGCGCTCCTTGCTTTCCTGTGTCTTGGCAAGCGGAATGGTTTCCACCGCCGAGCGCAGCGAGGTCAGCGGATTCTTCAGTTCATGCGCGACATCGGCGGCGAAGCTCTCGATCGCCTCGATGCGGCTGTACAGCACATTGGTCATTTCGCGCAGCGCGCCGGACAGGTCGCCGATCTCGTCCTTCCGGTGCGTGAAATCGGGAATCTCGACCCGCGAGCGCACCCTCCGCCTGACCCGTTCGGCAGCATCGGCGAGGCGGCGCACCGGACCGGCAATCGTGCGGGCAAGGAACATCGACAGCACCGTCATGATCAGCGCCGCGATCAGGAACACCTTCAGGATCGCAAGCCGCTCGGCGGCGACGCTGTCTTCGATATCGGCGCCTTGCGTCGACAGCAGCAGCACGCCGCGGACGGCACGGAAACGTTGCACCGGGGTCGCCACCGACACGATCACCTCGCCGCGGCTGTTCATGCGGACGATCGAACTTGTGCTGCCGGTCAGCGCCGCCACGACTTCGGGGTAGCCCTTGCCGTTCTGCGAGCCGAGTTCCCGGTATAGCGGCAGGTCGCCACGCGTCAGCCACTTGCGGATCGACAACCATTGCCGCTCGAAAAAGCCGGGCCGTTCAGCCTGCGGTGTCGGCAGATCGAAACGCAGGACATCGCCGCGGCCATAGAGATTGCGGCTGTCGAGCAACAGCACGCCCTCGCGGTCATAGATCCGTGCACCTGTGTTGGTCGGCGAGACCAGCCGCCGCAACACCGGAGCCACTCGCTCCGGGTTGATCGAGAATTCAAGCACCGAGTCATCCGGCCCGTAGGTTTCGCCAAGCTGCAATTCGAGCAGCCGGTCCGGGTCGATGGTGATCGAATCGGTCTCGACGGTCGCCGATGCCGCGATCGCGCCGGCAATGATTTCCGCCTGAACCTGCAGGCTGCGGATGCGGGCCTCAATGAAAAACTGACGCGACTGCGACAGGTAGAGGATGCCGATGAACAGCGCGAACAGGCTGGCGACGTTGAGGAGAACGATCCGGCGGGTGAGGCTCGATGAGCCCTGACCGATGAAATAATGCCAGTAATCGGCCAGCCTGCGAAACACGCCGCGCCCGGCGGGACTTGCAACGGCATCCGCGCCCGGCGGCTCGGCGGCCGGGCTTTCCGTTGTCAGTTGCTTGGTCCGATCGAGCACGCTTGCTGAGCCTTGGGTTTATCGGCCCTGGCCGCATCGGGGGCGGCGTGTGGCCTCGCCCAATCTAGTGCAAGGCGGCCGGGATGTCAGACGGCATCGTCCGCAAACGCGCGGGCGATGCCGGCTGTTTTTGCGGCCCGGCCGCCGCAGGCCTAGGCTTCCTTGAAGCGGTAGCCGACCCCGTACAGGGTCTCAATCATGTCGAAGTCGTCGTCGGTGACCTTGAACTTCTTGCGCAGCCGCTTGATGTGGCTGTCGATGGTGCGGTCGTCGACATAGACCTGATCGTCATAGGCTGCGTCCATCAGCGCATTGCGGCTCTTCACCACGCCCGGACGGCTGGCCAGCGCCTGCAGGATCAGGAATTCGGTGACGGTCAGGGTGACCGGCTCGTTCTTCCAGGTGCAGGTGTGACGCTCCGGATCCATGCGCAGCAGCCCGCGCTCCAGCACCTTGGCGGTGTCGACCTCTTTCGGGGCGTTGGCGTCCTTGGGCGCCCCGCGGCGGAGCACAGCCTTGACGCGCTCGACCAGCAGCCGCTGCGAGAACGGTTTGCGGATGAAGTCGTCCGCGCCCATTTTCAGGCCGAACAGCTCGTCGATCTCTTCGTCCTTGGAGGTCAGAAAGATCACCGGCATGTCGGTCTTCTGGCGGACCCGGCGCAACAGCTCCATGCCGTCCATGCGCGGCATCTTGATATCGAGGATCGCGAGATCCGGCGGCGACGACTTGAAACCGTCGAGCGCCGAGGCGCCGTCGGTATAGGTCATGATCCGGTATCCCTCCGCTTCGAGTGCGATGGACACGGACGTAAGGATGTTGCGGTCGTCGTCGACGAGAGCAATGGTCGGCATGACGCCTCTTTTCGTAAGCTCGGTGGAAATCCCCGAGTGGCTTGAAGCCCGCAAAGCTGGGCCGAAATGTGACTATTCGGCAACAACTCCATGATTCTGCTTTAATGACGACCATATCCCTCTTTTGTTCCCCCGGCCAGCACGGGAATTGAGGTGGTTAACCTGCAGTCCGCGACGTCCAGAAATGAGAGCCCAAGACGCCCATGAAGCCGCAAGCCGATTTCGATCCGAAGATCGCCGCCAAGAAGCTGATGCGCGAAGCACGATCCGGCGCGCTGGCAACGCTGATGCCGGGCTCGGGCGATCCCTATTGCTCGCTGGTCAATGTGGCCACCGCCTTCGATGGCGCGCCGCTGTTGCTGATCTCAACGCTTGCGATCCATACCAAGAATATCGCCGCCGACAGCCGTGTCTCGCTGATGCTGGACGAGCGCAAGGAGGGCGATCCGCTGGAAGGCGCGCGGGTGATGCTGATGGGTCGCGCCGCGATCACCACGGACGAACACGACCGCCGGCGCTATCTCGCACGTCAGCCGGAAGCTGAAATGTTCGCGGGCTTTGCCGACTTCGCCTTCTACCGGCTCGAGATTTCGTCGGCTCACCTGGTGGCCGGCTTCGGCCGTATCGTCGATCTGAAGCCACAGGATATCCTGGTCGATCCAGCGGGCGCGGACGACCTGCTAGAGGCGGAGGAACGGGCATCCGCACACATGAACGAGGACCATGCCGATGCGTGCCGGCTCTATGCGACCAAACTGGGCGGCGCGCCCGACGGCGACTGGCGCTGCGCCGGGTTCGATCCGGAAGGGCTGGAACTTCAAAGCGGGCGGTCCGCCCTGCGCCTGCCATTTCCACAGCGGGTGAACGGCTCCGGGCCGCTGCGGGCGGTGTTGGTGAAAATGGCGGAAGACGCGCGAGTGCGCTGACAATTCTGGCCGGGTTTGAACCTGCGATCACGCTGGCGCGACCAACCTGTGACCAAGTGCATGTGCGGACGGTCTGCCGCCGTCGCCGCATTGTGGTATAATTATTGTCGCCATTGCCGTCCGACCTAGGGGAAGTCCCATGACGCCAATCACACGAGCCACGATCGCCAGCCTCGCGATCGCATTCGCAATTGCGGGCGCGGTTCCGTCCTATGCGCAATCGAGCCGGATCGAAGAGGCGCTGACGCCGAAGACCGTGCCGGGCAAGACCCGCAGCCTGACCCGCTCGCTCAATGCCGATCCGAATGCCGCAGCTCAGCAACAGGTTCTGCAGAAGGCCCGCACGCGCGCCATCTCGATCGAGGCGGTTGCGCCCGCGACCAAAGAAGAGCGCGAAGAGATTGCCAAGGTGATCGTCGACAAACCGAAGATCGATATCGCGATCTTCTTCGATTACAATTCCGACGTGATCGGACCCAAGGCGGTCGGCGCCGTGAACGAGCTCGGCGTGGCACTGCTTTCACCGACGCTCAAAGGTTCGACCATTCTGCTGAACGGGCATACCGATGGCGCCGGCAGCCCCGACTACAATCTGGCGCTGTCGCACCGCCGCGCGCAGTCGGTGCGCAAATATCTGATCCATACCTTCAAGATTCCCGAAGACCGGCTGCTGGTCGCGGGCTTCGGCTTCGAGCGGCTGAAGCTTCCGGATCAGCCCCTGTCGGGTGAGAATCGGCGCGTCGAGGTGGTGAACGCCTCCAACTGACACGGCAATCCGAACATCTTTTCAGGGGGTGGCTCGGTCGGGCCGCCCCTTTTCATTTTACAGACGGGCGCGGCAGAGCGACGTTGCACCGCACAGGCCGCTCAAGTCGCATGCATTAGTGTCGCTGCAGATATTCTTAACGGCATAACCCTGCGGCCCATCTACACTTGTTGCGCTGCAGCGAACTTTGCCTGCAACCCTGCGTCTTCAAAGGACTTGGCATGACGCGAGCGCGGCTCTAAGAAATCGCGCGGCTCGCCGGGGCCGCGATTGAGCTATCTCAAGGGCCACACCGACATCTGCGTGTGACTGAAGCTGGCGGTGCTAGACCGCCGGTGCGTTTCGGAGGGCATTTCGTGCAGGAAACAGGCGTAAGAAACCAAGCTTACGGGGCGGACAAGTTCGGCCTGAAAGATCTCCAGGCCGTCCACTGGAACCTGACGGAAGCGCCGCTCTATGAGCGCGCGATCGAGAATGGCGAAGGCAACATAGTTGCCGGCGGCGCGCTCTGCGCGGAGACCGGTCACCACACCGGCCGCTCGCCGAAGGACAAGCATACCGTGGTCGACGACCTCACCCGCGACAGCGTGTGGTGGGACGGAAACCGCAAGCTCTCGAAAGAGCATTTCGATAATTTGTATGCGGACTTCCTAGCGCATTGCAAAGGCAAGTCGCTGTTCGCGCAGGATCTCTATGGCGGCGCCGACAAGACCTACCGCATCAAGGCGCGCGTCTATACCGAACTGGCCTGGCACTCGCTGTTCATCCGCACCCTGCTGATCCGTCCTGAGCGCGCCGAACTCGCCGCCTTCGTGCCGGACATGACGATCATCGATCTGCCGTCGTTCCGTCCGGATGCCGCGCGCCACGGCGGCCGCGAAGGCTCCGACACCATGGTCGCGATCGATTTCACCCGTAAGATCGTGCTGATCTGCGGCTCGTCCTATGCGGGCGAGATGAAAAAGTCGGTCTTCACCACACTTAACTTCTATCTGCCGGCGCAGGGCGTGATGCCGATGCATTGCTCCGCCAATGTCGGCCCGAACGGCGACTCGGCCTTGTTCTTCGGTCTATCCGGCACCGGTAAGACCACGCTGTCGGCCGATCCGGCCCGCACGCTGATCGGCGACGACGAAACCGGCTGGGGCCCGGACGGCATCTTCAATTTCGAGGGCGGCTGCTACGCCAAGTGTGTCGATCTCAGTCACGAGAAAGAGCCCCTGATCTGGGACGCCACCAATCGTTTTGGCGCAGTGCTCGAAAACGTGGTGTTCGATCCGATCACGCGCGTTCCCGACTACACCGACATCTCCAAGACTGAAAACACGCGTTCGGCCTATCCGCTCGACTTCATTCCGAATGCATCGCGAACCGGCTGCGCCGGGCATCCGAAGAATATCGTCTTCCTGACCGCCGATGCCTATGGCGTGATGCCGCCGATCGCCAAGCTAACACCCGCGCAGGCGATGTATCACTTCCTGTCCGGTTATACCGCGAAGGTCGCCGGCACCGAAAAGGGCCTGGTCGGCGTGCAGCCGGAATTCTCCACCTGCTTCGGCGCGCCGTTCCTGCCGCGACCGCCGGCCGAATACGGCAACCTGCTGCGCGACTATATCGCCAAGCACAACGTCGATTGCTGGCTGGTCAATTCGGGCTGGACCGGCGGCAAGTACGGGGTCGGCCGACGCATGCCGATCAAGGCGACGCGCGCGCTTGTGACCGCGGCGCTCAATGGTTCGCTGAAGGAAGCGTCCTATCGGACCGATCCCTATTTCGGCTTCGCAGTGCCGACCTCGGTACCGGGCGTCGAACCGCATCTGCTGTATCCGATGAAGACCTGGCAGCATAAAGCTGAGTTCGACGAAACCGCGCGCGGGCTGGTGAAGATGTTCCAGGACAATTTCACCAAGTTCGAGAGCAAGGTTGACGCCGAAGTGCTCGCCGCCGCTCCGGACGTGCGGCTGGCTGCGGAATAGCAAACAGCGACCGTTCATCGTTTCTGCAAAAAGCGGCCCGCAACGGGCCGCTTTTTTTGTAGGCTCCGGACATGCAGGTTCTCGTCATCGGTGCAGGTGTGATCGGACTTTGCGTCGCGCGCGCCGCGGCGCTGGCCGGCCATGACGTGATTGTCGCGGAAGCGGCGGACGCGATCGGCACCGGCATCTCCTCGCGCAACAGCGAGGTGATCCATGCCGGAATGTATTACCCGACCGGCTCGCGCCGGGCGGCGCTCTGCGCGCGCGGCAATCGTCTTCTGTACGCGTTCTGCGAAAGCCATGGCGTGCCGCACCGGCGCTGCGGCAAGTTCATCGTCGCGACCAACGACGCCGAGCGTGCGCGGATCGAAGCGATCCATGCGCAAGGTACCATCAACGGCGTTGAGGGGCTTGAGTTGATCGGCGGCAATGCCGCACGCGATCTTGAGCCCGAATTGTCTTGCGTGGCGGCGCTGGTATCGCCAGCAACCGGCATCATCGATGGACACAGCTATATGCTCGCGCTCCAGGGCGACCTTGAAGCGCATGGCGGCGTCATCGCGTTCGAGACCCCCGTCGAGCGGCTCACCCCAACCTTGCATGGCTGGCGCGTGCAATTCGGCGGCCGCGAGCCCGGCCATCTCGACGTGGACGCGGTGGTGAATTGCGCGGGGTTGTCGGCGCAGGCCGTGGCGCGCAACATTGAAGGCTATCCGGCGACGCGGGTTCCCAGACGGGTTCTGGCGAAAGGCAATTACTTCGCCTATGCGGGCCGCCCCGCTTTCACGCGGCTGATCTATCCGACGCCGGTTGACGGCGGCCTCGGCGTGCATGTCACGCTCGACCTGGCCGGCCGCATGCGGTTCGGACCGGATGTGGAGTGGATCGAACACGAGACCTATGACGTCGATCCGGCGCGCGCCGCATCGTTCTATGCCCGCATCCGCACCTATTGGCCGGGTTTGCCGGAGCGATCGCTGGTCCCAGATTATGCCGGTATCCGTCCCAAGCTGACCGGGCCCGGAGAGCCTGCTGCGGATTTCATGATCGAAGGGCCTGCCGATCACGGCATGGCGGGGCTGGTCAACCTGTTCGGGATCGAATCGCCGGGACTGACGTCATCGTTGCCGCTTGCGGATGACGTTATCTCCGTGCTGGGCTGACGATAGTTACTGTGCAGCGTTCTCGCTGCGGCCCGGCGTCACCCGTGTCGCGGTTAGTTGCTGACGCAGCGCTGGCGAAAGCCCCGGCGCTGCATTGGCCGGCGAAAACTCTCCACTCCGGCCATCGTTGCGATAGGTCATCAGGCCGTTCGCGGTGGCCACGATATCGCCGGTCCGCAGGGTCGGATCGTCGACATCGTCGAAGCGCACCAGCCCGAACGGGCTCTTGCCGTCGCAACTGCAATCGGCAACCATCTTCTCGCGATAGACGAAGGCATTCGGCAGGTCGGTATAACGCTGGCCATTCGGGGCCATGGCGCGCTCGATCGCTCCGCCGGAGAAAATCTGGGTCGGCGCCGACGGACAGAATGCCCGGCACATCTCGGCGGCATTCATCTTGCCGCGGCCGCTGACTGGGAAATAGCGGCCGTCGCAGGTCCGGACACAGTAGCCGGATGACACCGCGCCGTCGGCGGTTCGGTGCGGATCGACATAGGCGGGGCGCTGTGGCGTCATCGCACGGCGAAAGCCGCCGAACAGGGCTTCCAGCAGGTTCTGCGCCGATGCCGGAGCGGGGGCAGGCGCTTCAGTCGCGAACAACGCGGACAATGCCGCAATCGCGATCAGTCTCCGGTAACGCAACGATCCAGCCCGAGTCACGACGGGCTCCTTTCATCCGCGAGTGCCGAAGCCCAGCCAACGCACCACATACGGATTGGTTGCGTCGAACGGCGGGCCCGGGCGCCCTACGCCACGGGTACGCGGATGAATGTAGAGGCGGCGGGTAAACGACCCGATAACCACGGCAACAAAAATCCGGGTTCAGCGCTTGAGGAATTCCGCCGCCTTGTAGATCGAGCGGAAATCGAGACCCGCGTCGCGGAAATTGTCGGCAGCACCCTCTTCCCGATCGACCATGGTGAGCACCATGACGATTTCGGCACCGGACTCGCGTACCGCTTCCACCGCCTTGATCGCCGAGCCCCCGGTCGTGGTCACGTCCTCGACGATCACCACGCGCTTGCCGGAAAGCGACTCGCCCGGCGCCAGTCCTTCGACCGAGAGCTTGGCGCCATGGTCCTTCGGCTTCTTGCGCACGAAGAACGCCTGAATCGGATGGCCGCGCATGAAGGAGAGCTGCGCGATCGCGCCGGCGAGCGGCACTGCACCCATTTCCAGCCCGCCGACATAGTCGATGTTCTCGCCCGCCAGCGCATCCAGCGTCAGCTCCGCGAGCAAGGCAGCACCTTCGGCGTCGAGCATGGTCGGCTTCAGGTTGAAATAGAAGTCGCTCTTTCGGCCGGACGCGAGCGTGATCTCGCCGCGCCCGAACGAGCGCTTGCGAATGATCTCCTGCAGGCGCGAGCGGGTCTCGGCGAGCGGGCGGCTCGGTTGTAGCGCGGGCTGTGTCATGGGCGTCTCCCTACCACCAACGCGCCGGTCCCGCCATTTGAGGCTGGCCGAAGCGCCCATTTTCCCCAATGATCTTGATTGATTTTGGCTGCAATCGGGAATGTCGACCATGCTGAAGCCTGTCTATGAGCCCCTTCGCTTCGAGGCGTTGGCACCGGAGGCGATGCTGCAGCGGTCGCAGGATTTTTTGGCCCTGATGGCCAGGCGCCGCACCGTGCGCGACTATTCGGACCGGCCGGTCCCGCGCGAGATCATCGCGAATGCAGTGCGCACCGCTTCGCTTGCGCCGTCCGGCGCCAACCAGCAGCCCTGGACCTTCGTGTGCATCTCCGATCCGGCCATCAAGTCGCGCATCCGAGCGGATGCGGAGGAAGAGGAAAAGGCTTTCTATAGCGGACGGGCGGGCGCGGAATGGCTCGAGACTTTAAGTCATCTCGGCACCGACTGGGAGAAGCCGTTCCTGGAAACCGCACCCTGGCTGATCGCGATTTTCGGCCAGCGCTATGGCGCGACGCCGGACGGCGGCAAGGTGAAGCATTATTACGTGCCGGAATCGGTCGGCATCGCCTCGGGATTCCTGATCGCGGCGCTGCATAATGCGGGGCTCGCGACACTGACGCATACGCCGTCGCCGATGGGCTTCCTCAACGCGATCTGCGGCCGGCCCGACAACGAGAAGGCTTATATCCTGCTGGTGGCTGGCTATCCGGCGGAGGATTGCAAGGTGCCGACGATTACCAAGAAGACGCTGGAAGAGGTGAGTATTTGGATGTGAGTTCGACACCGTAGGATGGGTTGAGCGAACGCGAAATCCATCACATTGATCGCTGGAGTGATGATGGGTTTCGCTTAAGCTCAACCCATCCTACGCCGTTCCGCAGCAGCCCTCACACCGGCCGCGTCGGAATCTCCAGCCCGCGCTGCACCGCCGGACGCGCCAGCGCTGCCTCGAGCCAGCGCGGCACTTGCGTCAGCGTGTCGTATTCGACGATCTCGCGCGCACCATAGAAGCCGATCAGATTGCGCACCCAGCCGATCATCGCGACATCGGCGATGGTGAAGTCGTCGCCCATGATCCATGCGCGATCCTGCAACCGGGTTTCGACCACGCCCAGCAGCCGCTTCGACTCATTGACGTAGCGATCGCGCGGACGCTTGTCCTCGTAGTCCTTGCCGGCGAATTTATGAAAGAAGCCGAGCTGACCGAAGATCGGGCCAAGCCCACCCATCTGGAAATGCACCCACTGGAAGGTGTGCCAGCGCGCGACCGGATCGGCCGGGATCAGCTTGCCGGTCTTCTCCGCTAGATATTGCAGGATCGCGCCCGATTCCCATAACCCAAGCGGCTGTCCGCCCGGACCGTCCGGGTCGAGGATCGCGGGAATCTTACCGTTCGGATTGAGCGAGAGGAATTCGTCGGTCCAGGTCTCGTTCTTTCCGATGTTGACCGTATGCGCTTCATACGGAAGCCCTATTTCTTCCAGAGCGATTGAGACCTTCACGCCGTTTGGCGTGGGGAACGAATAGAGCTGCAGGATGTCGGGATTCTTGGCGGGCCAGAGTTTGGCGATGGGGAAGGCGGCGAGAGAGGACATGTGGGGAAACTGCCTTTCGAGTTTAGTGATCTGTGATCCGTCACCCTGAGGTGCCATCGTGCAGCGATGGCCTCGAAGGGCGACGGCCAAACATCGGCCGCTCATCCTTCGAGGCTCGCTCCGCTCGCACCTCAGGATGACGGGGATGGGCGTGTGGGTGTGGAAGCAAACGTGATCAATGCGCTTCATCCCAGTTGTCGGCGGCGCGGGCCTCGACCGACAGCGGCACATGGAGCTGCACAGCCGGCATCGGCGCGTCTTCCATCACCCGCTTCACCACCGGCAAAGTCGCCGCGACCTCGGCGTCCGGCACTTCGAACACCAGTTCGTCATGCACCTGTAAGAGCATCTGCGCCGACAGCCCGGCCTCGTGCAGCGCGTCGTCCATGCGGGTCATCGCGCGCCGGATGATATCGGCCGCCGAGCCCTGCAGCCGCGCATTGATCGCCGCGCGTTCGTTGAAGGCGCGCAGCGACGGGTTCGCCGCCTTGATGTCGGGGTAATGGCATTTGCGCCCGAACAGCGTCTCGACATAGCCGTGTTCGCGACAATAGTCGCGGGTCTCGTCCATGTAGGCGCGGATGCCCGGGAAGCGCTCGAAATATTTCTTGATGTAAGCGCCGGCTTCCTCGCGCGGAATGCTCAGCTGATTGGCGAGCCCGAATGCCGAGATGCCATAGATGATGCCGAAATTGATCGCCTTGGCGCGCCGCCGCACCTCGCCCGGCATATCTTTCACCGGAACGCCGAACATCTCGGACGCGGTCATCGCATGAATGTCGGTGCCGTCCTTGAAGGCCTGCCGCAGTGCCGGCACGTTGGCGACTTCCGCCAGCAGCCGCAACTCGATCTGCGAATAATCGGCGGACACCAGCTTGTGGCCGGGCTTGGCGATGAAGGCCTTGCGGATCTTGCGCCCGGCCTCGGTGCGGATCGGAATGTTCTGCAGATTCGGTTCGGACGATGACAATCGCCCGGTGGTGGTAGCCGCCAGCGCGTAATTGGTGTGCACGCGCTGCGTCTTCGGATCGACATAGGTCGGCAGCGCGTCGGTATAGGTCGAGCGCAGCTTCGACACCTGCCGCCAGTCCAGAATTTTCTGCGGCAGTTCGTGGCCCTGTTCGGCGAGTTCTTCCAGCACCTGCGCGGAGGTCGACCATGCGCCGGTCTTGGTCTTGCTGCCGCCGGGCAGTCCCATCGAACCGAACAGCACATCGCCGATCTGCTTCGGCGAGCCGAGATTGAACGGCTGGCCGGCGACCTTCTGCGCCTCCTCTTCCAGACGCACACTCTCGGTCGCGAATTCGCCGGAGAGACGCGCCAGGGTCTGCCGATCGATCGAAATGCCGCGGCCCTCCATGCGGCCGAGCACCGCGATCAGCGGACGCTCCAGCGTCTGGTAGACATTGGTCATATGCTCGGCGGCGAGGCGCGGTTTCAGCGCATGCCACAGCCGCAGTGTCGCGTCCGCATCTTCTGCGGCATATTCGGCGGCGCGCTCGATCGGCACGCAATCGAAGGTGACGCGAGTCTTGCCGGCCTTGGTGATCTCGTTGAGGTCGACCACGGTGTGGTCGAACAGTCGTTTCGCAAGCGCGGCGACATCATGCGAAGCGCGGCCGGAATCGACCACATAGGACATCAGCATGGTGTCGTCATAGGGCGCGATGTCGATCCCGCGCTGGGCGAAAATCTGCCAGTCGAATTTCAGGTTGTGCCCGATTTTGAGAACGCCCTTGTCCTCGAACAGTGGGCGCATCGCGTCGATCGCATCCGTCTCGGAAATCTGGTGCGGCACGAGGCCGGCGTCGAACAGCCCTTCGCCTTCGCTCGTATTGCGATGCGCGACCGGCACATAGCAGGCCTCATTGGGTGTGATCGCGAGCGAGAAGCCGCACAACGTCGCCTGCATCGGATCGAGCGAACTCGTCTGGGTGTCGATCGCGATCTGGCCGGCATCGATGGCGCGCACGATCCAGGCCTTCAGCCGCGCAAGGTCGCGGACGATTTCGTATTTGCTGCGGTCGAAGGGAATGGACCTCAGCTTTTCCAGACGCACTTCGGCGAGGGAAATTGGAGTGTAAACGGCTTGCTCGGTGGCACCGCCGCCGCCCTTGCTCCTGTTTATCCCTCCCCCTGCAAGGGGGAGGGTCGTCCGCGCAGCGGACGGGGTGGGGGTCGCTTCAGACGATGACCCCTCCCCGGACGCCCTGCGGTCGTCCGACCCTCCCCTTTCAGGGGAGGGTGAAGAAGAAGCAAGCTTCGCATCTGCATCGATCTGGCTCACGTCGATGTCGGCCAGTTCCGCGACCCGCCGCGTCAGCGTGGTGAATTCCATCGCCTTCAGAAACGATACCAGCTTCCGGTAATCCGGCTCATGCACCGCGAGGTCTTCGACCGGCACGTCGAGAGCGACATTCTGGTCGAGCGTGACGAGGCGTTTCGACAATCGCGCCTGTTCGGCATTGTCGATCAGCGTCTGCCGGCGCTTGTCCTGCTTGATCTCGCCCGCGCGCGCCAGCAGCGTTTCGAGATCGCCGTATTCGCCGATCAGCTGCGCCGCGGTCTTGACCCCGATCCCCGGGACGCCCGGCACGTTGTCGGTGGAATCGCCGATCAGCGACTGCACCTCGATGACCTTGTCCGGCGGCACGCCGAATTTCTCGATCACCTCGGCAACGCCGATCTTCTTGTCCTTCATGGTGTCGTACATGATCACGCAGTCGGTCACGAGCTGCATGAGATCCTTGTCGGACGACACGATGGTGGCGCTGGCGCCGGCCTCGCAGGCGAGCCGCGCATAGGTCGCGATCAGGTCGTCGGCCTCGTAGCCCGCCTGTTCGAGACAGGGAATGTCGAATGCGTGTACGGCTTCGCGGATCAGCGGGAATTGCGGAATGAGATCGGCGGGTGCATCGGGGCGATGCGCCTTATAGTCGGGATAGAAATCGGTGCGGAAGGTCTTTTCGGACTTGTCGAAAATGACCGCCAGATGCGTCGGCCGCTCCTCCGGCTTCATGTCGCGCAAGAGCTTCCACAGCATATTGCAGAAACCGAGCACGGCGTTGACCTGCAACCCGTCCGACTTGCGGTTCAGCGGCGGCAGCGCGTGATAGGCACGGAAGATGTAGCCCGAGCCGTCGACCAGGAAGACATGGTCGCCTTTTTTCAGCGCGCCGATGGCGGCGGGGTCCGACGTCTTTTTCGGGGCGGGATTGGCGGCGGCTTTCGCGGCCGGATTGGCGGATTTCGATGCTGGCATGGCGCGGAATGTGGGCCGTCCGGCGCGCGATGGCAACGGAGCCGGTGGATATCTGCCGCGACATCCGTCATGTGCTCCCTGCCGAAGTCGCAACGGGGAACTGGTAAGATAGCGCGATGCGAACCTTCGATTCCCCCCTCCCCATCGACGACGCGTTGCCGGCGCTGACGCAGGCCTTGCGGACGCGCGAGGCTGCCGTGCTGGTGGCGCCGCCGGGCGCGGGCAAAACCACGCGGGTGCCGCTGGTCCTGATCGACGAGCCATGGGCGACGGACAAGAAGATCATCGTGCTGGAACCGCGCCGTCTCGCCGCCAGGGCGGCCGCCGACCGGATGGCCAGGACGCTTGGCGAGACCGTTGGGGATACGGTGGGCCTGCGCGTGCGCTTCGGCTCGAAAGTCTCGAAACGCACCCGCATCGAAGTCGTCACCGAGGGCATCTTCTCCCGCATGATCCTCGACGATCCCGAACTGAAGGGGATCGCCGCGGTCCTGTTCGATGAGTTCCACGAGCGCTCGCTCGATGCCGATCTCGGCCTCGCTTTCGCGCGCGACGCCCAGCAGGGGCTGCGCGAAGATCTGAAGCTGCTGGTGATGTCGGCCACCATCGATGGCGCGCGCGTGGCCAGGCTGCTCGGCGACGCGCCGCAGATCGAAAGCCAGGGCCGCGCCTTTGCGGTCGAGACCCGGTACCTGCCGCGCGAGGCGCGCGCGCACATCGAACCGCAGGTCGCCGACGCGGTGATGCGGGCGCTACGGGCCGATCCGGGGTCGGTGCTGGTCTTTCTCCCGGGCCAGGCAGAAATTCGCCGAACAGAGACATTGCTCGCACAGCGCATCACCGAACAAGGGACCGATATTGTCGCTCTATATGGTGCTCTGGACGCGCAGGTTCAGGACCGCGCGATCGCGCCATCGCCGCCGGGCCGGCGCAAGGTGGTGCTGGCGACCTCGATCGCCGAGACCTCGCTCACCATCGAAGGGGTTCGAATCGTTGTCGATTCCGGGCTGGCGCGGGTGCCGCGCTATGAGCCCGGCGTTGGCCTGACGCGGCTGGAAACCGTCCGCGTGTCCCGCGCCGCCGCCGATCAGCGCCGCGGTCGCGCCGGCCGTACCGAACCAGGCGTTTGCTATCGCTTTGGCACTGAAGCGGAAATGGCCTCGCTCGAGCCCTATGCGCGGCCGGAAATCCTGTCCGCCGATTTGTCCGCCTTTGCGCTCGATCTGGCGCAATGGGGCGTCGCCGATCCGGCGGCACTCACCTTCCTCGATCCGCCGCCGCAGGCCGCCTATTCCGAGGCGCGCAAGCTGCTCGTCGAACTCGGCGCGCTGGACGATGACGGCCGCATCACCGATGAGGGCAGGCAATTACGCGCCTTGCCGCTGCCGCCGCGGCTGGCGCGCATGGTGGTGGACGCAGCCCGCGAGGGCGCAGGCGAAACGGCGGCGCAGATCGCGGTGCTGGTCGGCGAACGCGGTCTCGGCGGCAACGACGTCGACCTCACGCACCGGCTCGATCAGTTTCGGCGCGACCGTTCGCGGCGCGCGGACGAAGCGCGCGGCATGGCGCGGCGATGGGCCGACTCGGCATCAACGCGCACGAAGGCCGCCGAAGAGTCCAGCGTCGGCGCGCTGCTCGCGCTCGCCTATCCCGACCGCATTGCGAAGAATCGCGGTGGCGGACAGGGCGCATTCCTGTTGGCCAACGGACGCGGCGCCATGCTCGACCCGGCGCTGGCGCTGGCACGCGAACCGTTCATCGTCGCGGCTGACCTGTCCGGCACGGCGCAGCAGGCGCGCATCCTGCTGGCGGCGCCGATTACGCTCTCCGAGATCGAAGCGCGCTTCGGTGATCACATCGCGCAGCGTGATGAGGTCATCGTTGATTCGGCGACGCTCAGCCTGCGCGGCCGCAAGGCGAAGAAGCTCGGCGCTATCGCCTTGTCCGAGCAGATCGCGCTGGTCGCGCCGTCGATGGAGACTGCGGCCACACTCGCCAGCGCCATCGCCAATGCCGGCATCGACCGCCTGCCCTGGAGCAAGCACCTGCGGCAATGGCGCGACCGGGTGATGTTCCTGCGAAAATCGGAAGGCGACGAATGGCCGGATCTGTCGGATCAGGCGCTGATCGAAAGCGCGCAGGACTGGCTCGCGCCGCTCCTCACCGACAAGACCGCACTCAAGGACATCGGCGCCGACGATCTCTCGAACACGATCATGGAATTGCTGCCGTGGAACATGCGGCGCAGGCTAGATGCCGAAGCCCCCACCCATTTCGAAGCGCCGACCGGCACGCATGTGCCGATCGATTACGAGGCCGAAGCAGGCCCGACCATCGCGATCCGGGTGCAGGAATTGTTCGGTCTCAGCCGGCATCCCGCGATCGCCGGCGGCCGCGTGCCGCTGGTGATCGAACTGCTCTCACCCGCGCAGCGCCCCGTGCAGGTGACGCGCGACCTGCCGGGCTTCTGGGCCGGCAGCTACGCCGCGGTGAAGACCGAGATGCGCGGGCGCTATCCGCGGCATCCCTGGCCGGACGATCCCGCGAACGCGATGCCGACGCGACGGACCAAGCGCGCCGGGACATAAAGTGCCGATCGGTAAAATTTTAACGACCGGATTCAGAAACCGATCATCATCACCCCTGCAATACCATCCGCAAGCGACCGCCATTAGCACGCCGTTTGCCGGCATCTGCTTTTCTCGCCGCGATACGGGACATGCAGCGAACCTGACCGATGCGCTCATTCATTGTTTTTGGCGGGCTGGCGCTCGGCGTGGCCGGCCTGATCGGCGGATGGCTCGACCGCGGCACCTCGGCGCCCACAACACAAGCTGATGCAAAAGCTTCGCTTGCATCCACACCGCCGTCCGGCGGCGCGCGTATCGTCAGCATCGGCCGCGATCATCGCGGACATTTCAAGGCCCATGGCCGTATCGATGGCCGGCAGGTCTCGTTCATGGTCGATACCGGCGCATCGGTCATCGCTCTGACCGAGCGCGAAGCCGACCGGCTCGGCATCCGGCCCGCGCGCAACACCTTCACGGCTTCGGTTCAGACCGCGAATGGCGTGGTGCGCGCCGCGCCTGTGACACTGAGTTCGGTCGATATCGGCGGCCTTGTGGTGCGCGATGTCCGAGCGCTGGTCGTGGGTGGAGGCGGGCTCACCGAAAACCTTCTCGGGCTGTCCTATCTGACCCGGCTCAAACGCTTCGAATACGCCAACAACAAGCTGGTGCTTGAGAACTAATCGTCATTCCGGATCTCGCCGCTCCGCGGCTCGTCCGGAATGACGACCGCAACCATTCCCCCTTTGCGGCGTTTGCGCTATTGGTCCCGCGTTCCAGTCCGCGATTATCCGAGGAAAAGCATGTTTCCGAAGCCGGCGGCGCAGCTTGCGCCCAACACCTATGCCTATGAATCACAGCCGATGGTGAAGCCTACGGGCTTTCGCGAATATGACGCGCGCTGGCTGCTCGGCCGCGAAATCAACCTGATGGGCATGCAATGGCTCGGCATGGGGATCGGCACCCTTGTGCACGAGATGGGCGTCAAGCCCGACATTGTCACCGGCCACGATTTCCGCGGCTATTCCGCATCGGTGAAGATGGCGCTCACCTCCGGCATGATGGCGGCCGGCATGCGGGTACGCGACATCGGGCTCGCGCTGTCGCCGATGGCCTATTTCGCGCAATTCGATCTCGACGTGCCCTGCGTCGCGATGGTCACCGCCTCGCATAACGACAATGGCTGGACCGGGGTGAAGATGGGGGCCAACCGCCCGCTGACCTTCGGCCCGGACGAGATGGGGCGGCTGAAGGAGATCGTGCTGAACGCGGCGTTCAAGATGCGCGAGGGCGGCTCCTATCAATTCATCGACAATTTCCCGGCCCGTTACATTGCCGATCTCACCAACCGCCCGAAGATCAAGCGCAAGCTGCGCGTGGTCGCAGCCTGCGGCAACGGCACCGCCGGCGCCTTCGCCCAGGAGATCCTGGAAAAGATCGGCTGCGAGGTCATCCCGCTCGATTGCGAGCTCGATCATACGTTTCCGAAATACAATCCCAATCCCGAAGACATGAAGATGCTGCATGCGATGCGCGATGCAGTGATCAATTCCGGCGCCGATGTGGCGTTCGGCTTCGACGGCGACGGCGATCGCTGCGGCGTGGTGGATAACGAGGGCGACGAGATTTTCGCCGACAAGATCGGCGTGATGCTCGCGCGCGACATGTCAGCCTTGCATCCGGGCGCGACCTTCGTGGTGGACGTGAAATCGACCGGGCTGTTCGCCACCGATCCGGTGCTGATCGCGAACAAGGCGAAGACCGAATACTGGAAGACCGGTCACTCCTACATGAAGCGGCGCGTGAACGAGAGCGGCGCCATGGTCGGCTTCGAGAAGTCCGGCCATTTCTTCTTCAACAAGCCGTTCGGCCGCGGCTATGACGACGGCTTCGTGTCCGCGATCGCGATCTGCGACATGCTCGACCGCAATCCGGACAAGAGCATGAGCGACCTGAAGAACGCGCTGCCGAAAACCTGGTCGTCGCCGACCATGTCGCCGCATTGCGACGACGAGACGAAATACGGCATCGTCGATGCGGTGGTGAAGCATTTCGAGGCCGCGCAGAAAAAGGGCGACAAGGTCGCCGGTCAGCCGATCCGCGATCTCGTCACGGTCAACGGCGTGCGCGTCACGGTCGAGGACGGCACCTGGGGCCTGGTGCGCGCCTCTTCCAACAAGCCCGAACTGGTGGTGGTGGTCGAAAGCCCGGCATCGGAAGCGCGCATGCGCGAGATGTTCGCGGCGGTGGACGGCGTTCTGCGCACGCATCCGGAAGTCGGCGCGTATAATCAGACGATTTGATCGACGTCATTGCGAGGCGCGCAGCGCCGAAGCAATCCATTTCGTATTCCCGATATGGATTGCTTCGCTGCGCTCGCAATGACAAGGGCATAGGTAGCTGAACGCTACTCGGCCTGTTCGCTGAAGGTCGCGCGATAGGGATGCGCCGGATAGACGCCGAGGATCTTCGTTTCCTTGGAGAAATACTCCAGTTCCTTCAGCGCCAGCGTCACGTTGTGATCGTCGGGATGACCCTCGATGTCGGCGTAGAACATGGTGGCGAAGAAATTGCCCTCGATCATGTAGCTTTCGAGCTTGGTCATGTTGACGCCGTTGGTGGCGAACCCGCCCATCGCCTTGTAGAGCGCGGCCGGAATGTTGCGCACCCGGAAGATGAAGGTGGTCACCACCGGGCCGTTGCCGCCCTCCGCCCATTGCGGCTCGCGCGCCAGCACGATGAAGCGCGTGGTGTTGTGGGCCTCGTCCTCGACATCCTCCGCGAGAATATCGAGTCCGTAAATCTCGGCCGCCAGCCGCGACGAGATCGCCGCGCAACTCTTGTCGCCGCGCTCGGCGACTTCGCGGGCGGAGCCCGCGGTATCGGCAGCGACGATCGGCTTGATCTTCAGCTTGCGGATGATGTTGCGGCACTGGCCCAGTGCATGGACATGACTCTCGACCGACTTGATGCCGTCCAGCGTCGCACCTTTCGGCGCGACCAGTTGGTGCTTCACCGGCAGAAACCACTCGGCGACGATGTGCAGGTTCGAGCGCGGCATCAGGTGATGGATGTCGGCGACGCGGCCCGCGACCGAGTTCTCGACCGGGATCATGCCAAGCGTGGCCTCGCCGCTGGTTACGGCGGCGAACGCGTCCTCGAAGGTCGGACACGGCAAGGGCTCGAAGTCGGGATAGGCCTCGCGGCAGGCAAGATGGGAGTTGGCGCCGGGTTCGCCCTGGAAGGAGATACGCTTTTTGGTCATGGGGTTGGTTACGCTTTACCGGAGACAGGAGTCAATTTTTGAGCAGGTGGCGCGCGGCTTCGAGATCCTCGGGCGTATCGACGCCGAGCGGCACCGAGGAGACGATCGCGGCGTCGATCTGCATGCCGGCTTCGAGCGCGCGCAACTGCTCGAGCTTTTCGCGCTGTTCGAGCGCCGATGGCGGCAGCGCCACGAACCGCTCCAATGCGGCCCGCCGGTAAGCGTAGAGCCCGATATGATGATAGAGCGGCCCGTCTCCGTAGGGGGCGGTCGCGCGGGTAAAATACAGCGCGCGCAACCGGTGCGGCGCGACCGGCGAGCCGACGACCTTCACCACATTGGGATTGGTGCGCTCCTCGTCCTTCACGATTTCGGCGGCCAGGGTCGCGATATCGACCGCGGGATCGTCGAGCAATCCGACCGCGGCCCGCAGGTCGGCCGGATCGAGCGCCGGCAGGTCGCCCTGGACATTCACCACCACCCGGATTTTTCCGTCCGGATCGGCGATCTGCAGCGCCTCGAAAATACGGTCGGAGCCGGAGGCGTGGTCGCCGCGGGTCATCAGCGCGCGGGCTCCGGCCTTTTCGACAGCGGCCAGGATCGGCTCCGAATCGGTCGCCACGATCACCTCGCCGAGGCGTGCCGCCTCGGCGCGCCGGATGACGTGCTCGATCATCGGCTTGCCGGCGATGTCGGCCAGCGGCTTGCCGGGCAGCCTCGTCGCCGCCATGCGCGCCGGGATCAGGATCAGGATGTCGCGGTCTGCCATGGAATCGGGCGGTATTTCGGGGCCTTCCCCGTGCCACCAATGTCGCAGGGAATGGCCGCTTATACGGGTTGCAAGCCGAGGCGCAAACCGGCTAATGGTGCCCCGCCGTGGGGCGTGTTCCCGCGCGCAACCTTCGATCACGGCCTGCTGCGGAACGCCGATGGACTCCTTCGAACTCAATAAAATCATGGGCGCCGTTCTGGCGACCTGCCTCGGCGTTCTAACGCTGAATATCGCCGCCGGGGCGATTTTCACGCCCGGCAAGCTGGAAAAGCCCGGTTACGCCGTCGCCGTGCCGGATCAGCCGGCGGGGGGCACCGAGACCGCCAAGCCGGAACCGGCCGAACCGATCGCGGTGCGGCTCGCGAGCTCCGATCCCGGAAAGGGCCAGGCCGCGGCCAAGCAATGCTCGGCCTGCCATACCTACGAAAAAGGCGGCCCGAACCGGGTCGGTCCTAACCTGTATGGCATCGTGGGTCGCGCCAAAGGATCGGTCCCGGGCTTCAATTACTCCGCCGCGCTGAAAGCGAAGGGCGGCGAATGGACCTACGAGGATCTCGACCAGTTCATCGCCAACCCCAAGACCTGGCTGCCCGGCACGACCATGGGCTATGCCGGTCTCGCCCGCGGCGGACAGCGGGCCGACCTGATCAATTATCTGCATACGCTGGCGGACAGCCCGGTCCCGCTGCCGAAGGCCGCCGAGGCTGCGCCGGCCGAACCCGCGCCGGCCAAGAACTGATTTCCGAGAACTGGCCTCGCAGAAACGTGTTGCTTGACGACGGCTGGGCCCTTGCCCGGCCGTTTGCGTTTTAGGGGGCTCGCGCTACCGTTAAGCTTGAGGCGGTGAAGGCGGTTCATTACCGCATTTTAAGACGCCGTGGCTGGGGTTGTCCGCAAAACTGTCATAGATAAAAGGGCAGTCTGGGATGATCCCGATAGTGACCGGAGCAAGACCGTGAGCCTGTCCCGCCGTACCCTGATGAAAGCTGGCGCGCTCGCGCTGACAGCCCCTGTTATGTCCGCCGTCGAAGGCCTCGGGCCCCTGAAGGCACAGGCCCAGACCTCGGTGCCGGCTCAATCCTGGCGGCATGGATTGTCGCTGTTTGGGGAACTGAAATACCCCGCCGGCTTCAAGCATTTCGACTACGTCAATCCACAGGCCCCGCGCGGCGGTCTGGTGCGCCAGGTGGCGATCGGCACCTTCGACAATTTCAACCTGGTGGTTGGACGCGTAAAGGGCGCGATGGCGGCCGGCATCGGCAGCATCTACGACACGCTGATGGCCTCCGCGCTCGACGAAGTGTCGACCGAATACGGCCTGCTCGCGGAATCGGTCAGCCATCCGGACGATTTCACGAGCTGTACCTACCGGCTGCGGGCCGAAGCCAAATGGCATGACGGCAAGCCGATCACGGTGGAAGACGTCATCTTCTCGTTCGAGGCGTTCAAGAAATATGACCCGCAATCGGCGTCGTATTACCGGCATGTCACAAAGGCCGAGAAATCCGGCGAGCGCGATATCACCTTCACCTTCGACCAGGCCGGCAACCGCGAATTGCCGCAGATCGTCGGTCAGCTGAGCGTGCTGCCGAAACATTGGTGGGAGGGCAAGGACGCGCAGGACCGCCCGCGCGACGTCTCGCTGACGATGATGGAAGCGCCGCTCGGCTCAGGCGCCTATCGCGTGAAGACCTTCGTCGCCGGCCGCAGCATCACCTACGAGCGCGTCGCCGATTATTGGGGCAAGGACGTCAACGTCAACATCGGCACCAACAATTTCGACGAGCTGCGCTACGAATATTTCCGCGATTCCACGGTCGCGCTCGAAGCCTTCAAGTCCGACAATCTCGACTGGCGCTACGAGAACAGCGCCAAGGATTGGGCCACCGCCTACGACTTCCCGGCGGTGCGCGACGGACGCGTGATCCTGGAAGAATTCGACATCCGCAATTTCGGCGTCATGCAGGCGTTCGCGTTCAACACGCGGCGCGACAAGTTCAAGGATCCGCGGGTGCGGCGCGCGTTCAACTTCGCGTTCGATTTCGAGGAGATGAACAAGCAGATTTTCTTCGGCCAATACCGCCGCATCAACAGCTTCTTCGAGGGCACCGAGCTTGCCTCCAGCGGCCTGCCGGAAGGCCAGGAGCTCGAAATCCTGCAGACCGTGAAGGACAAGGTGCCGGCCGAGGTCTTCACCACCGCCTTCACCAATCCGAAGGGCGGCGATGCAGCGGCGGTCCGCAACAACATGCGCGACGCGTTGCGGCTGTTCCGCGAGGCCGGCTGGGAGATCAAGGATCACAAGCTGACCAACGTCAAGACCGGGGAGAAGATGTCGATCGAGGTGCTGCTGTCGCAGCCGACCTTCGAGCGTATCGTCAGCTTCTGGAAGCCGCTGCTGGAGCGCGTCGGCGTCGAGGTGTCGATCCGCGTGGTCGACGCCACGCAATACGAAAACCGCCAGCGCAACTGGGACTTCGACATCATCCTGGCGTCCTGGGGCCAGTCGTTGTCGCCCGGCAACGAGCAGCGCGGTTTCTGGGGTTCGAAAGCCGCCGATCAGCCCGGCACCCGCAACTTCGCCGGCATCCGCGATGCCGGGATCGATGCGCTGATCGATCGCGTGATCTTCGCCAAGAACCGCACCGAACTGGTCGCGGCCACCAAGGCGCTCGACCGCGTGCTGCTGGCGCACCATTTCGTGGTGCCGCAATGGACCTACGGCAAGGTCCGCACCGCACGCTGGAACCGCTTCGGCAGACCCGATCCGCTGCCGAAATACGGCCTGGCGGCATTTCCGACCGTGTGGTGGTGGGATGCGGAGAAGGCCGCGAAAACGGGATCGCGTTCGTGAGGCTGACGCGCCGCAAGGTCCTGACGATCGCGGCGGCCGGCGCTGGCGCACTGGCACTGCAACGGGCGGGACGTGCGGATACGCGCGAGCGGCACGGCATCTCGGCATTCGGCGATCTGAAATATCCCGCCGATTTCCCGCATTTCGATTACGTCAATCCGGACGCGCCGAAAGGCGGGGCGTTCTCGATGATCGGCGCGAGCCGGCAATTCAATCAGAACTTCCTGACCTTCAACTCGCTCAACAGTTACATCCTGCGCGGCGACGCCGCGCTCGGCATGGAGCGCACCTTCACCAGCCTGATGACCGGCTCAGCCGACGAGCCGGATTCGATGTATGGTCTGGCCGCGCAATCGGTTCAGACGTCCGAGAACGGCCTGGTCTATCGCTTCACGCTGCGGCCCGGCCTTGTCTTTCACGATGGCGCGCCACTGACCGCGCACGACGTCGCATTCTCCTTGACCACGCTGAAGGAGAAGGGCCACCCGATCATCACGACCCTGATGAGGGACGTTGAGGGCGCCGAGGCGCTCGATGACCGAACCGTACTCGTGCGCTTCAAGGAGAAGCGCGGCCGCGATGTGCCGCTGTTCGTTGCCGGCCTGCCGATCTTTTCACGCGCCTATTACAGCAAGAGGCCGTTCGAGGAATCCAGCCTCGATGCACCGCTCGGCAGCGGGCCCTACAAGGTCGGCCGCTTCGAGGCCGGACGCTATATCGAATACGACCGGGTGAAAGACTGGTGGGGCGCAAAGCTTCCAGTGCAGCGTGGCCTGCATAATTTCGATGTGATCCGCTACGAATTCTTTCGCGACCGCGACGTCGCCTTCGAGGGCTTTACGGGCCGGAGCTACACCTTCCGGGAGGAATTCACCTCCCGTATCTGGGCGACCCGCTACGACTTCCCGGCCATGCGCGACGGCCGCGTGAAGCGCGACGTGCTGAAGGACGAGACCCCCTCCGGCGCGCAGGGCTGGTTCCTCAATACGCGCCGAGCGAAATTCCAGAATCCGAAACTGCGCGAGGCCATGATCTACGCCTTCGATTTCGAATGGACCAACCGTTCGATCATGTACGGTTCGTACGACCGGACGCATTCGGTGTTCCAGAACTCGGACCTGATGGCCGTCGGAAAGCCAGACGCCGACGAACTGAAGCTGCTGGAAGCGTTCCGCGGCAAAGTGCCGGACGAGGTTTTCGGCGAGCCGTTCGTGCCGCCCGTGACCGACGGTTCGGGCAACGACCGCAATCTCCTGCGGCAGGCGACGCGCCTGTTGAACGAAGCCGGGTACCCGATCAAGAACGGCAAGCGGATGACGCCTTCGGGCGAGCAGATGACCGTCGAGTTCCTGCTGGAAGAGCCGAGCTTCCAGGCGCACCACATGCCCTATATCAAGAATCTCGCCGTGCTCGGGATCGATGCCAATGTCCGGATGGTCGACCCGGTCCAGCTCAAGGCGCGTACCAACGAATTCGATTTCGACGTGGTGATCCAGCGCTTCAGCTTCTCGACGGTGCCCGGCGAATCGCTGCGCTCCTATTTCTCCTCGCGCTCCGCCGGCATCAAGGGTTCGCAGAACCTGGCCGGCATTTCGGATCCGGTCATCGACGCGCTGGTGGACACCATTGTCGCCGCGCCCAGCCGGCCGGAACTCGTCACCGCCTGCCGCGCGCTCGACCGCGTGATCCGGTCCGGCCGGTACTGGGTCCCGCATTGGTATAAGGGCACGCACTGGATCGCCTATTGGGACATGTTCGACCGGCCCCCACAGGGCAAGCCGAAATATGCCCGCGGCATTCCGGAAACATGGTGGTACGATCCGGCCAAAGCGGCGCAACTGGAGCGGAGAGGTTAGCGTTCCCGCTATGCCCCGTTCCCGCTTGACGGCAAGAGTGCCTTGATGGGCCTGACGATATGAGTGCCTATATCCTTCGACGCCTACTGTTGATGATTCCGACCCTGTTCGGGATCATGCTGGTGTCGTTCGTGGTGATCCAGTTCGCGCCTGGCGGCCCGGTCGAGCGGGTCATCGCCCAATTGTCCGGTTCCGATACCGGCGCGACCTCCCGCATTTCGGGCTCGCAAAGCGGCGATTTCGCAGGACGGGGCATGGAAGGCGCCGCCGGAATCGACGGCGGTTCGTCGAAATATCGCGGCGCCCAGGGGCTGGATCCGGAATTCATCAAGCAGCTCGAAAAGCAGTTCGGCTTCGACAAGCCAGCCTATGAGCGCTTCTTCATTATGCTGTGGAACTACATCCGATTCGATTTCGGCAAGAGCTATTTCCGCGACGTGTCCGTCATCGACCTGATCAAGGAAAAGCTGCCGGTCTCGATCTCGCTCGGGCTGTGGATGATGCTCATCGCCTATGCGGTGTCGATTCCGCTCGGCATCCGCAAGGCCGTGAAGGACGGAACGCGCTTCGATTCCTGGACCTCGGGGATCATCATCATCGCCTATGCCATTCCGGGCTTTCTGTTCGCGATCCTTCTAATCATCCTGTTTGCCGGCGGCTCATTCTTCGACTGGTTCCCGCTGCGCGGGCTGACCTCGGACAATTGGGCGCAACTGCCGTGGTACAGCAAGATCCTGGACTATTTCTGGCACCTGACGCTGCCACTGATCGCGATGTCGCTCAGCGCGTTCACCACCATGACGCTGCTGACGAAAAATTCGTTCCTGGACGAAATCCGCAAGCAATACGTGCTGACCGCGCGCGCCAAGGGCTGCAAGAATGCCCGCGTGCTGTATGGTCACGTATTCCGCAATGCGATGCTGATTATCATCGCTGGTTTTCCCTCGACCTTTATTGCCGCTTTCTTCGCCGAGGCGCTGCTGATCGAGACCATCTTCTCGCTCGACGGGCTCGGGCTGCTCGGCTTCGAGAGCATCATGAACCGCGACTACGCCGTCACCTTCGCGACGCTTTACATCTTCGCCCTGGTTGGCCTGTTCGTCAGCCTGATTTCGGACGTGGTCTATACGCTGGTCGATCCGCGCATCGACTTCGAGGCGCGCGAGGTCTGATATGGATGCGCGTGTTCCGACCACCATGCCGGAAACCGGGACGATCGGTCCGACCGGCCTCGTCCTCCCGCCTGAGCGGCGGCCGCTACGCCTGTCGCCGATCAATCAGCGCCGCTGGGCAAACTTCAAACGAAACCGGCGCGGCTTCTATTCGCTCTGGATTTTCCTATTCCTGTTCATCACCTCGCTGTTCGCGGAAGTGATCGCAAACGACAAGCCTTTCATGGTGCAATACGAGGGCCGCTTCTATTTCCCCTCGATGTTCACCTATGCCGAAACCACCTTCGGCGGCGAATTCGAGACCGCAGCCGATTATCGCGATCCGTATCTGCAGAAAAAGATCAGCGAGGCCGGCGGCACGGTGTGGTGGCCGCCGATCCGCTATTCCTATTCGACGCATAATCTCGATCTGCCGACACCAGCGCCGTCGAAGCCGACCTGGCTGCTGACCGAAGAACAATGCAAGCCGGTGGTTCAACGCAAGAATCTGACGGGCTGCCGCGACCTTGAATATAACTGGCTCGGCACCGACGATCAGGGCCGCGACGTGCTGGCGCGCGTGATCTACGGCTTCCGCATTTCGGTTCTGTTCGGCCTGATCCTGACCAGCATTTCGTCGGTCATCGGTGTGATCGCCGGTGCGGTCCAGGGATATTTCGGTGGCAAGGTCGACCTGTTCTTCCAGCGCGGGCTGGAAATCTGGACCTCGGTGCCGACACTGTTCCTGCTGATGATCATTTCATCGGTGCTGACGCCGAGTTTCTTCGTTCTGCTCGGAATTCTGCTGCTGTTTTCGTGGGTCTCACTGGTCGGGCTGGTCCGCGCCGAGTTCCTGCGCGGCCGGAACTTCGAATATGTGATGGCCGCGCGCGCACTCGGAGTTTCGAATTTCAAGATCATGTTCCGGCATTTGCTGCCTAACGCGATGGTCGCGACGCTGACCATGCTGCCCTTCATCCTGTCGGCATCGGTCGGAACTCTGACATCGCTCGACTTCCTCGGCCTCGGCCTGCCACCCGGCTCGCCCTCGCTCGGCGAATTGCTGTCGCAGGGCAAGGCCAATATCCAGGCGCCGTGGCTCGGTCTGTCCGGCTTCTTCACCATCGCGATCATGCTGTCCCTGCTGGTGTTCATCGGCGAAGCCGTGCGGGACGCCTTCGATCCCCGGAAGATATTTTCATGAGCGTGCCCCCGCTTCTCAGCGTGAAGGACCTCTCGATCGCCTTCACCCAGGCCGGACGCACCACGCTCGCGGTCGACCGGATTTCGTTCGACATCAAACCGCGCGAGACCGTCGCACTGGTGGGCGAATCCGGATCCGGCAAATCCGTGACCGCGATGTCGGTGATGAAGCTGTTGCCCTACCCCGCCGCAAGTCATCCGAGCGGCACGATCCACTTCAAGGGTAAGGAATTGCTGGCGATGCCGGAGAGCCGCATGCGCTCGATCCGCGGCAACGACATCACCATCATTTTCCAGGAGCCTATGACCTCGCTCAATCCGCTCCACACCATCGAGCACCAGATCCGCGAGATACTCGAGCTTCATGTCGGCCTGCGCGGCGACGCGGCGAAGAACCGCATCGTCGATCTTCTCACCCAGGTCGGCATCCCCGACCCGACCGGACGGCTGAAAAGCTATCCGCACCAATTGTCGGGCGGACAGCGTCAGCGCGTGATGATCGCAATGGCGCTCGCCAACGAACCGGAATTACTGATCGCCGACGAACCGACCACCGCGCTTGACGTGACCGTACAGGCCCAGATTTTGCGGTTGCTGAAGGATCTGCAGGCGCGGCTTGGCATGGCGATATTGTTCATCACGCACGACCTCGGCATTGTGCGCAAGATCGCCGACCGCGTCTGCGTCATGAACCACGGCAAGATCGTGGAGCAGGGCCCGGTCGAACAGGTCTTCAAAGAACCAGAGCATCCCTATACGCGCGCGCTGCTCACGGCCGAGCCGACGCGCGACCCCGCGCCGCTGCAGCCGACCGAGCCGGTCATGGTCAAGACCGACGATCTCAAGGTCTGGTTTCCGATCAAGCGCGGAATCCTGCGGTCGACCATCGGCCACATCAAGGCGGTCGACGGGATCTCGATCGAGGTGCGCAAGGGAGAAACGCTGGGCATTGTCGGCGAGTCCGGGTCCGGCAAGACCACGCTCGGGCTCGCGATCCTGCGGCTGATTTCATCCGAAGGCCCGATCGTGTTCATGGGCAATGAAGTGCAGGACCTCACCTTCAAGGAGATGCTGCCCTATCGTCACGCCATGCAGGTCGTGTTTCAGGACCCTTACGGTTCGCTCAGTCCACGCATGTCGGTCGCCGATATCATCGAGGAAGGCTTGCGGGTTCATTACCCGGACCTGTCGGCGCAGGAGCGTCAGGCCAAGGTGGTGAGCGCGCTCACCGATGTCGGCCTCGACACCGACACGCGGTTCCGCTATCCGCACGAATTCTCCGGCGGCCAGCGCCAGCGCATCGCAGTCGCGCGCGCCATCGTGCTGCGGCCGAAGTTCATCGTGCTCGACGAGCCGACTTCGGCGCTCGACATGCTGATCCAGTGCCAGATCTGCGATCTGCTGCGCGATCTGCAGAAGCGGCTCGGTCTCACCTATCTGTTCATCTCGCATGACCTCAAGGTCGTGGCCGCACTTGCAAGCCGGCTGATCGTGATGCGCAACGGCAAGATCATGGAAGAGGGCCCGGCCAAGGAGCTCTTCGCCAATCCGAAATCGGACTATACCCGCGCGCTGTTCGCGGCGGCATTCGACCTCGAGACGGCGTCCGCCGATATCGTCCAGCAATAGGCGCCAGCCTGCGCGTCGCGCGCAGTGCTGCCGGTCAGCGCATAACGCAAACTTGATTTAGCTTTGGACGCCACATGCGCGATGTCGCATGCGTCTCTTCAAAAATTGGAATCTCATGCCTCGTCATCTCCTCGCTCTTTCAATCATTCTGGCGCTATCGGCATCCGCGCAGGCGCAGGGCCTGAAGGCGGAGCGGCCGATCCTCGGCGAAGACGGAAGCCCGGTCGCCAATCACACGATCGCGCCGAGCAGCGTCGCCGCCGCCGAGAAGCTTCCGGGTGCGGTGGTCGCTGCCAATCCGAACGGCGATGTGACGCTGGTCGAATTCTACGATCTGAACTGCCCTTATTGCCGGCGCGCGTCGGCCGATGTCGATGCGCTGCTGAAGGCGGACAAGAAGCTGCGGCTTGTTCTAGTGCCATTTCCGGTGCTCGGAATACCCTCGATCCTTGCTGGACGGGTGGAGATCGCGGTTTCTAAGAGCATTAAACCTGAGGAATTCTACCGGTTTCATCGCGCTTTATATGCCGGTCGGGGCGTTATCGACGGCCAGCGCGCCCTCTCCACCGCCGCCAGTTTCAAGCTGGATCTTCAGAAGATCCTCGACGCGGCCAATGACGACGGCATCACCGACATCATGAAGGCCCACGTCCGCTTTGCCGATACGCTCGGCCTGAAAGCGACACCGTCCTATCTGATTCATGACATCGCAATTCAGGGGCACCCCGGCCGCAAGAGCCTGAAAGGGGTGATCGACTCGGTTCGCACATGCGGCAAAGCAGTTTGCTGACGAAGACTAACCGCCCGACTGCGTGCGCAGGATCACGCGCCGGACTGACCTCACCTCAGAACCCGCGTCACGAATGCGCGCCAAGGCCTGGTCAAGCGGCTCGACAGCGACTGCCATGTGATGTGCATTGGCGTGAATGATGGTCTTACGGTCGCGGACCAGCGCGACGTGGCCCGGCCAGAAGATCAGGTCTCCACGCTGCGGCATCGACAGCGCACCAAGCGCGCTGACCTGCTCACCTAGCGAGTTCTCCTGCATGTCACTGTCCCGCGGGCACGCAATGCCACAAGCCGACACTGCCACTTGCACCAATCCGGAACAGTCGATGCCAAGATTGGTTTTGCCACCCCACAAATAGGGCGTTCCGAGGAAGCGCTCCGCCACCGCAACATAGTCTGCTTCGTACTTGTCGAGCGGCGTGAGATGCTGTGCCGGGATGAACCCGCCATGCTTGGTCAACGCGAACGGTTGCTCAATTCGACTCACCGCAACGCGTGCGCCGAGAGGAATCGCATCGATTGGCGGCGTCTTTATATTGGGTGCCGGAAACACGAGCGTGCTCAACGCCTGCACCCGCATGGTCGGCTCTGTGATCGCAGTGGTTAGCGCGTTGGCCGGTATCCATCCGACATAGCCGTCGGAAGCGAGCTGGCCCCAGCACCAGCCTTCTTCGGTCGTTTCATAGACCGTCGCGCGTTCGCCCTTCAGCGCCTCCGTTTCGAGCGGCGCGTCAGGCACAGGCGCGCGCCGCAATGGTGCGCGTGCGTCGAACACTTCGCACACCGTGCCCTCGACGAAGTTTTCGGCTTCAACCTGGCCTTCCAGATGCTTTGCAGCGAGATCGGACCGCGCCGGCGTAATACGTGGATCGAACGTCACGGGGTCTCAGCCATATCGTTCACACAGCAGCGCATAGACCGCGCGGGCGGCCTGGCACTCGCCGCCTTCGGGGCGGGCGGGTTTTGTTGCCGGATTCCAGCCATAAATATCGAAATGCAACCACGCTTTCGCCTCGGTTACGAACTTCTGCAGGAACAGCGCGCAGGTGATCGAGCCGGCAAACGCGCCGGTACCGACATTACCAGTGTCCGCCACCTTGGAATCCAACATGGATTCGTACGGCGCCCATAACGGCATGCGCCAGAGCGGATCGTGCTCGGCCGAGCCGTGCCGCATCATCGACGCCGCAAGCTCGTTGTCATGCACGTAGAAGGGCACAAGCTCGGGCCCGAGCGCGACCCGAGCAGCCCCGGTCAGCGTCCCGAGATCGATGAGAAGATCGGGCGCCGCCTCGTCGGCCAGCGCCAGCGCATCGGCGAGCACCAGCCGCCCCTCGGCATCGGTATTGCCGACCTCCACGGTCAGACCCTTGCGCGAGGGATACACATCTAGCGGCCGGAACGCCGAACCCGACACCGAATTCTCGACCGCCGGGATCAGCACGCGCAGCGCCACCGGCAACTTCCGGTCCATCACCATATGCGCCAACGCCAGCGCAGCCGCAGCCCCGCCCATATCCTTCTTCATCAGCAGCATCGCGCTCGACGGCTTCAGATCCAGCCCGCCGGTATCAAAGCAGACTCCCTTGCCGACCACCGTCACCTTGGGATGCTTCGGATCGCCCCAATGCAGATCGATCAGTCGCGGCGGCCGCGCAGCGGCGCGCCCGACCGCATGGATCAGCGGAAAATTCTTCAGCAGCAATTCGTCGTCCGTCACCGCCTCGATCCAGGCGTCGTGGCGCTCCGCCAGCAGCCGGGTCGCCTCGTGCAGTTCGGCCGGCCCCATGTCGTTCGACGGCGTGTTGATCAGATCGCGCGCCAGCGTCACGCCCTCGGCAATGCGCGAGAGGTCGGCGGCATCGACGCCGTCCGGCGGTACCAGCGTCACCGATTTGGTACTGCGCTTGCGGTAGCGGTCGAACCGGTAGCCACCCAGCGCGAAGGCCAGTGCCACGAGGCGCGTATCATGCGGCGCATTGGCGAAGCGATACACGCCATCCGGGAGCAGTCCCGGAAGACTGCCCGGCAGCATCGGATTCGAGTCCACGGCGCTGTCCTCGAGACCGAACAGTATCGCGGCGATACCACCCTCCGCTGCCGGCAGCGCGAGATGCGCGCCGCGCTTCGGCTCGAAGCCCGCAGCCTCGGCGAAGCCGCGCGCAAGCGGGCTCAACGTGTCCCGGATACCGGGCCAGGTCGTTTTGGTGACAAACCAGATGGGAATGGCCGTCTCGCGGCCCGATTCGGCGAATGCGTGGTGCATGAGGGCTTCTTATCGGTTTCGGCGCCGCTCCGCCAAGGGGCCGCTTTAACCGACCGTTAGGGTTAACGCTTTATTGCACAAGGGTGGCGCGCGGGCGGTCTCCGCCGCCGATCGAGGCGCGCCATGTATCGTTGCAAATCGAAATATCGTTGCAAATCCAGCCTTCTTGCCAGTGCGGCCATCGTCGCCGCACTGATGCTCGGCGGCTGCCAGTCCGCCCAGCTTGGCAGCATCACCGGCTCCGTCAGCGAGCCCACGAACGACGGCGACTGGCGGCGCGAGGCGCAGGTCTGGGGCGAGCGCTACGCAAAGAACCAGAAAGACCCCGAAGCCGGCATCCGCTACGCACAGGCCTTGCGGGCGACCGGCCAGCGCGCGCAGGCGGTCGCGGTGCTGGAACACTCCTCGCTCACCAATCCCAACAATACCGCGGTACTCGGCGCCTATGGCCGTGCGCTCGCGGATACCGGCCAGTTCCCGCAAGCGCTCGATGTTTTGAGCCGCGCTCATACGCCGGACCAGCCCGACTGGCGCATTCTCTCGGTGCAGGGTGTCGTGCTCGACCAGATGGGGCGCCACCAGGACGCCCGCCGCCATTACATCGCCGCGCTGAAGATCGTCCCCGACGAGCCGTCGGTGATGTCCAATCTCGGCCTGTCCTACGCCTTGTCAAAGAACCTGAACGAAGCCGAGCAGACCCTGCGGCGGGCCAATACCGCCAATAACCGCGAGCCGCGCGTGCGACAGAATCTCGCGCTGGTCGTCGGCCTGCAGGGCCGCTTCCAGGAAGCCCAGCAGATCGCACAGGCCGACCTGTCGCCGGAAGAAGCGGCCGCCAATCTGCATTATCTCAAGCAGATGCTTGCAGAGGAAAAGAACAACAAAGGCAAGCCGACACAGCGCGCGCTACGGCAAGCCGCGAACAGCTCGTAGATCGCGCCCACGTCTCGCTTGCGGTCATGTGTCACGCCTGCAGTGCAGGCTCGAAGCGCCGTGCTGCCGTTCGAACCAGAGACGGCTCTATTGCAGCGCCATCACGCGGATCGCAGCCGGGCCGAGAATGACGATGAACAAAACCGGCAGGAAGAACAGGATCATCGGCACGGTCAGCTTCGGCGGCAGCGCCGCCGCCTTCTTCTCGGCCTCGGACATGCGCATGTCGCGATTTTCCTGCGCCAGCACACGCAAGGTCTGGGCCAGCGGGGTGCCGTAGCGCTCCGCCTGCTGCAGCGCCATGCAGACCGATTTGACGCCTTCCATATCGGTGCGCTTGGCGAGATTGTCGTAAGCCTGACGCCGGTCCGGAAGATATGACAATTCGGCCGTGGTCAGCGTGAACTCCTCGGCCAGCGCGATCGATTGCGATCCGATCTCCGCCGACACCTTCTTGAACGCGGCTTCGATCGACATGCCCGATTCGACGCAGATCAGCAGCAAATCGAGCGCGTCCGGGAAGGCGCGGCGAATCGACAATTGGCGTTTCTGAATCTTGTTCTTCAGGAACAGCCACGGCAGATGCATGCCCACATAGGTGGCAAACAGACAGATGCCGATCTTTACGGTGATCGGTTTGTCGAGATGCAGGATGAAGAACACGTATAGAACCGAGATCAGCAACGCCGCGACCGGCGTCACCATCCGGAAGAACAGATAGGTGACGTATGGCGCATGGCCGCGATAGCCGGCCTGGACCAGCTTTTCGCGGGCCTCTTCCTGGCCGACCCATTTATTGAGCTGAAAGCTCTCGACCGCCCTTTGCATGAATTGCTTGGGCGTCGCACGTAGCGAAATCTTTTCGCCCCGCGCCATCCGCTCACGCTCGCGCTGCCGGATCTTTTCGCGCTCGAGCGCAACCGATTTCATCCGCCGCGGCAGCGGATCCGAAGCCAGCAGGGGCATAGCAAGCGTCAGCACCGTTGCCACCGCGGCGATCCCGGCAAGGATCATCGCAAGCAGCCGGGTGTCATTCAGAATGCCGATGATAATCTGGGACATGGTACACTCAGAAGTCGAAATTGATCATCTTCTTCATCACCATGACTCCCGTCAGCATCCACAGCGCGCTGCCGAGCAGCATCAATTGCCCGGTCGGGTGGGTCCAGAGGAGTTCGATGTAGCTCGGACTGGTGATCCAGACGATCGCCATGACGGCCGGCGGCAGTGAACCGATAATGGTGGCGGAGGCCTTCGCCTCCATCGACATGGCCTGGATCTTCGCTTTCATCTTCTTGCGCTCGCGCAACACCTTCGAAAGGTTGCCGAGCGCCTCCGAGAGGTTACCGCCGGCCTTCTGCTGGATCGCAATCACGATGCCGAAGAAATTCGCTTCCGGAAGCGGCATCCGCTCGTAAAGCTTGAGACAGGCATCGCCGAGTGGAATACCCACGGTCTGGGTTTCGATGATGGCCTTGAACTCGCTCTTCACCGGCTCCTGACCTTCGGCGGCTACCAACTTCAGACTGTCCAGCAGCGGCAGGCCGGACTTGATGCCGCGTACGATCACGTCGACGGCATCGGGAAGCACGGTCAAGAAGCGGCTTTCGCGGCGTTTCTTCAGAAACGACAGCATCCAGAACGGCAGCCCGAACCCGGCCGCAAATCCGAAGCCCAGCGCAGGCATCAATCCCAACCCGCTGCCGACAACGAGGCCAAAGGCTAAGACCGCCATTCCCGCTGAGATCAGAATGTACTGGCGCACCGACCAGCTCAGACCCGCCTGCTCGATCCGCTGTGACAAGGTCGGCCTGTGGTTTTTGCGCTGGCGCAGTTCCAGGTCCTTCAGCGATTCCTCAACCTGCTCGCGGCGGGACTTCTGCGCACCGCGAACCACCCGTTGCACCGTATGCGACTGAGCGGCGGAGGCGACGCGGCGCTCGACGTTGCGCTCGCCAGACAACAGCGGATAGACGAACACCCAGCCAAGCCCGCCCACCGCGACGGCCGCGAGAATGGCCATGATCAGGGGCTGGTTGCTGAAATCCAGCATGATCAGACCCTCACCTCATCATCGACCTGTGCGCTGGCATCGAGCGCGGTGGCAAGCCGCTTCTCTTCGCCGTAATAGCGGGCGCGATCCCAGAAGCGGGGGCGGCCGATACCGGTCGAGCGATGGCGGCCGATCAGATTGCCGTTGGCGTCCTCACCCAGCATCTCATAGACGAAGAGGTCCTGGGTAATGATGACATCGCCTTCCATGCCCAGCACTTCGGTAATGTGGGTAATGCGCCGCGAGCCATCGCGCAGGCGGGCAGCCTGGATGATCACATCGATGGAGGAGCACAGCATTTCCCGGATCGTCTTGGAGGGCAATGAGAACCCGCCCATGGTGATCATGGATTCGACACGGGACAGCGCCTCGCGCGGTGAGTTGGCGTGCAGCGTCCCCATGGAACCGTCGTGACCGGTATTCATCGCCTGCAACAGGTCGAACGCTTCGGGTCCGCGCACTTCGCCAACGATGATGCGTTCGGGACGCATACGCAGACAGTTCCTGACCAGGTCGCGCATGGTGACCTGACCCTCGCCTTCGAGGTTCGGCGGGCGGGTTTCGAGACGCACCACATGCGGTTGCTGAAGCTGAAGTTCGGCGGCGTCTTCGCAGGTGATCACACGCTCGTCGTCGTCGATGAATTCGGTGAGGCAGTTCAGCAGCGTGGTCTTGCCGGAGCCGGTGCCGCCGGAGACGATGGTGTTGACGCGGCAGCGTCCCAGAACCTTCAGGATTTCGGCGCCTTCGGGTGTGATCGATCCGTACTTGACGAGGGTGTCGAGCCGCAGCTTGTCCTTCTTGAATTTGCGGATGGTGAGCGCGGGCCCATCGATGGCGAGCGGCGGGACGATGGCGTTCACGCGCGAGCCATCCGGCAGACGCGCGTCGCAGATCGGCGACGATTCGTCGACGCGGCGGCCGACCTGGCTGACGATCCGCTGACAGATATTCAGAAGCTGCTGATTGTCGCGAAAGCGGATACCGGTCTTGTGAATCTTGCCGGCCACTTCGATATAGACGGTGCCGGACCCGTTCACCATGATATCGGCGATGTCGTCGCGGGCCAGCAGCGGTTCGAGCGGACCATAGCCGAGAACGTCGTTGCAGATGTCGTCGAGCAATTCTTCCTGCTCGGAGATCGACATCACCACATTCTTGATGGCGATGATTTCGTTGACGATGTCGCGAATTTCCTCGCGCGCGGCCTCGCCGTCCAACCGGGCAAGCTGGGCAAGATCGATCGCCTCGATCAGCGCGCCGAAGATGGTGCCCTTGACCTCGTAATAGCTTTCGGAGCGCCGGCTGTCGGTTGCGAGCGCCGTGGCTGGCTTTTGCGGCGCGGTCGGTGCGGACAGCAATTGAGCGCCAAGGCCCGACGCCGGCAGCGGTGCGCGGCCCTCACTGGAGGTTGCGGCGGGAGATGGCGCGGCCGGCTTCGGAGCGGCCGGTTGCGGCGCCAGCGGAGGCGCGAGCGTTACGGCACCCGCGGAGGGGGCGCTCGGAACAGGACCTGACGCGTTACGCTTGCCAAACACGGTTTACAGACTCCAAGCCTACGCCTTCTTGCGAAGCTTTTGAATGAACGGACTGAGCAGGCTCGACTTTGACTTCTTGGCCTCGGACCGACCGGTCAGCAGCTGCGCGAGCTGGCGGAAGGTCTCGGTGACCTTATGGTTGCCCGACACTTCCGCGATCATCTGTCCGTTATTGGCCGCGGTTCCGAACAATTGCGGCTCGAAGGGAATGATGGCGGCGGGCTCGCTATCGAGCGCCTTTGCGAAGTCGGCCGGCTTGATCTCGGGCCGTTTCGGCACGCCGACCTGGTTGAGTGCATAGAACGGACGATGGTCGTTGACCCGCGCGGCCTTCAGATAATCGACGAGATTCTTTGCATTGCGCAGATTGGCGAGGTCCGGTGAGGCGACGATGAGAATATCGTCGGCGGCGAGCAGCGTGCGCTGCGTCCAGCCGGTCCATTGATGCGGCACGTCGAGCACGATGCAAGGCACGGTGGCGCGCAGCGAATCGAAGATCGAGTCGAACGCGTCGGCGCCGAAATCATAGACCCGGTCGAGCGTCGCCGGTGCCGCCAGCAGGCTCAGATTTTCCGAGCATTTCGACAGCAGCCGGTCGATGAAATTGTTGTCGATGCGATCCGGAGAGAACACCGCATCGGCAATGCCCTGCGGGGGATCCTGATTGTAGTCGAGCCCCGCGGTGCCGAAAGCAAGGTCGAGATCGGTCACCACCGCGTCGAGCGACAGGTCGCGGGCGATCGACCAGGCGACATTGTGTGCGATGGTGGATGCGCCGACTCCGCCCTTGGCACCGATGACGGCCAGGATGCGGCCGACCGGCTTTGCATCCGGAGCCGAATACAGGCCGCAGACCGCGCGCACGATGTCGAGCGTGTTGACCGGCGCGATCAGATAATCGCTGACGCCACGGCGGACCAGTTCGCGATACAATGCAACGTCGTTGTGGCGGCCGATCACGACCACGCGGGTTCCGGGATCGCAGAGGTCGGCCAGCGAATCCAGTCCCGCGAGAACGGTTTCCGGACGCGATTCGAATTCCAGAACGATCACGTTCGGGGTCGGAGCCGAACGATAGGCCTCGAGCGCCGCGGTCATGCCGCCCATCTGGATTTTCAGATGCGCCTTGCCGAGGCGACGATCCTCGCCCGCGGCCTGCACCGCGGCGGCGGTTTCCACCGATTCGCAGAAGGCCTGGATCGAGATGCGGGGCGCAGGAGCAATGTGCTCGTCACGCGCCGGCAGGTCGTCCGGGGCGTCTTCGGTCGCGCTCTGAAATGCGGATTTCATCATTGGGCGACGTCGCTCACCGTGCCGTCAGTTTCTTTCGGATAGGTCGTCGCCGGGCTCACACCCTGGCGATATTTTTCAAGCACCGTGGTGCGGCGCGAGGTCCAGGCGGGCGTCTCGGCGCGCGGCTGTACGAGGTCGGCCGGATTCGCCACCATCGCCGCGAGATTGCGCTGATTGGAGCAGCCCAGATTCCAGTAATTGTTGTTGTCGTTATAGGCGGCATTCATCGTCGGCCCGAGATCCTGCGGCCACAGCCCGCAGGGTCCTGCTTCGGCGACGATGGTGGAATATTTCAGCCGCAATGTCGGAAACTTGGTCGGGTCTTCCGGCGTATAGGAACGCACCGCGACGCTCTGCATCGGCACGCCCGATGCCGCGAAGATCGAATTGACCTCACGCAACGCCTGCGATGCCGCAACCTGGTTCGGCGTGCCGGTCGGCACGTCGATGACCACGCCGCCGGTCGCCTCGTCCTTCCAGACTTTCGCGAAGGCGAGTACCTCGGCGCGCTGCGTCGGCGTCAGCGAGCCGCGGCTTTGACCAATGAAAACTTCGACCGTGCGTGAGCCGTCGCGCAGACCGATCTGATGGCGCTTGCGGTAGTCGTTGGGGTAACTGATGGTTTCCTTTGCCGTGTAAGCCGGCAGGTTGCACCCGCCCAGAACGGAGCCGACCAGGACAACGGCAAGAAGCCGGGGCGTCAGTCCGCCAGGGCGCCTGCGGCCGATCGTATTGGTGAGTGACATGCGATCGTCTCCTGGTCCGGCCTTAGTCAACGATGAAGCCATATTTGCCGTAATACATGCGGTTCGGATCGACCTTGCCGGCGATGCCGTAGATCTTGTTCAGACGACCCATGAAGAAGCTCGACGGGTCGGAGGTGTCGGCATAGCCGTCGTCCGGCCGCGACAGATCCTTCGGCGCGACGGCGCGCACCACATAAGGCGTCACAATGATCATCAGCTCGGTCTGGCGGTTGACGTAATCGCGGCTCTTGAACAGCGCGCCCAGAATCGGCAATTGCATCATGCCCGGCAGGCCGTTGATCTGCTGCTTGGTCTGCTCCTGAATGAGGCCGGCCAAGGCAAGCGCTCCGCCGGAGGGAATTTCGACCGTGGTATCGGCGCGGCGGACCTTTAGCGCGGGGATTTGCCGGGCATTTTCACCAGTCCCGAACTGCAAAGCGCCTTCGTTCGACAGCTCGGAAACCTCGGTCTTGACTTTCAAGCTGACGCGGCCTTCGGACAGCACCACCGGGGTGAAGCCGAGGCTGATACCGAATTTCTTGAACTCGACGTTCGCCTGGCAGCTCACCGCCGTAGCGCCAGCCTCCGCGTTGCCGCACGAATAGCCGGCAAGGATCGGAAATTCGCCGCCGGCCAGGAAGTTGGCGGATTCGCCCGAGATCGCGGTGAGGTTGGGTTCGGCCAGAGTGCGGATCACGCCGGCCCGCTCCATGGCACGCAGGATGGCATTGACCCGGTTGCCGCTCCCCGACGTGAATGTCCCGGCGGCGAAATTTTCCGGAGCCAGCGCAGAACCGAACGCCGGGAACGCATTCTCGTTGTTGAACCGGAGCACGGCGGAGCCGACGCCGACGGTTCCGTTCAGGTTGACGCCGAGCTGCTTGATCACCTCGCGTTGAACTTCCGCGACCGTGACCCGCAGGTTGATCTGGTCACGGCCCCGAACCGTGATGGCATTCACGACCTTGTCGCCAGCGCCCACCATGCCGGTTGTGCCCGCGTTGAGCAGCCGGCCCGCAACCGCAAAAGCGGTTTGCGCATCCGCCGGTGTATTCGCGGTGCCCGTCAGGATGACGCCATCGGCGCCGAGTGCTTCGACGCGGATTTCGCTGTCCGGGACCGATTGCCGGATCGCATCGCGGATACCGTTCAGGTCGCGCTTTACCGCGAGGTCAAAGCCAGCAATCTGCCGCCCTTCGGCATCGAAGAAGAAGATACTGGTCTGTCCGACCTTTACGCCGATCATGTAGGCGCGACGGGCCGACCGAACGACGGCATTCGCAATCGTGGGGTCGGCAACGAGAACGTCCTTGGCGTCACGCGGCAGATCGATGACCACAGCCTTGCCGACGCCGAGATTCACCGAACGCGAACTCGCTTCGCTGCCGACGACGGTGATCACCGGAGTGCGGTGCAGATCGGGCTCCGCAGCGCGCGCCACAGCCATTGCGGCTACGCCAAGCGAGGCGGCGATCAGCAGCGTCCGGATCGTCGTCTGGTTCGCCATGAAGCGGTTTCCTTCCTTCAAGCTATTTCGATGCGCCGGTGGTGGACACGCCAAAGCGCACCATGTTGACGCCACCGCGAGCCGGCGCCTCATCGGTGTCGCTGGCGTTCTTGGACGTATCGACAACACTGCGCAGGGCCAGCGAGAGCGTGCCCATCTGCTTGCCGAGCGCCAGGGCTTCAGCCTGGCGAGGCGACAGCTCGAGCGTCACGGTCTTGCCGATGACGACCTTTTGCCCGTTCTTGTCCTGCACCGTCTGGTCGACGGCGAGCACGGGCGCATTCAGAATGATGGTCTCGCTGACAAACGTTTCAACGCTGGTTCGCTTTTCCGCCTCGCGATCGCGGTGCGTCAGAATCACATCGACATGGTCGCCCGGGATCACGAAGCCGCCCGCGCTGGTCTCGGCGCTGATCTCGGTCGCGACCGCGCGCATGCCGGCGGGCAGAATGGCAGACAGGTAGCCCGACGCAGTCCCCTTCACGAGGCGCGATTCCTGAATCGGCTCGCCGGCGTAGAAAGTGCCGCCGCGCACGATCGAACCGGCGATCTGCTCGATCGCCTCCGGCCGGTCGCTCTTGCGAATGAAATTCGAGCCCGCGGACGATGCGGGCCACAGCTGCCAGCGCAGCTCATCTGGCTTCACCGTCGTACCCTGGCCGATATCGCTCTTTGCGACCAACACATCGACGGTCGCAAGTTGCGCAACCGGGGCCGGTGGGGGCGCACGATAGGCTGACCGCCCCGCGAGCAACGCCGCAAGGCCGCCGGCGGCAACCGCAACTCCAAGGACGATCAGTCGCGCGGCTTTCATACGCTGCACTTTCCACGAGTGACGCAATCGGCCCGACATGGCCGTGAGGGGGAGTTTCACCACCCAAAGGTCAATTCGTGGTTAATGAGCGGTTTGCAAACCGAGTTAATTTTTTCTGACCGGCCGCTGGCCCGTCTAATCAGCCGATCCCGAGCGGCTGCATCCAAACGGTGTGTGGATAGACTGCGAGCGCACCGCCCGCGAGCGCAATACCATACGGCACGCCCGCATCCGCTCGGTGCAGGCGCAATGCCCAGTCCTGGCGCTGCAGCACCGCCGGAAGCGGCGTGACGCGATATCGAAGGATTGCCAGCGTCAGGATGCCGCCGAATATCGAGGCGTAAACCAGATAATTCATCAGCGGATCGAAGCCGAACCACAATGCGATCGCTGCCGCGAGTTTGGCGTCGCCGCCCCCGATCCAGCCGCAGGCAAACATCGTGAAGGTCACGGCGAGGACGACAGCGCCGGCGCCCATATGCGACAGCACATCCGCGCCGCTCATGCCGACCAGAGCGGCCATGACGAAGAAACCGGCGACCAGGAGAAGCGAAACCCTGTTGGAGATCGTCATCGTGAACAGATCGCTGAAGGCGGCGAAGGCCATGAGCGCGGGAAACACAAACAGGCGGATCGCATCTGTTATCATTGGTGTCATGGCCGCACTCGCAACATTTACTCGACCCGAGACTATCGAAACGTCCTTGCGGTTCGGTTATCGCTGCGCCGTAAACTCCCGGCGCACTCTCCTTAAACGCAAAACCGCGCCCGCAGGACAAGGCCAGGGGCGCGGCTTGGCAGTCGATCCGGAATATTATTCGAGACCGGCTTTGACTTCTTCGAACTTGGCGGTGAGGCTCGTGCCGATTCCCTGCACGACCGTGATGATGGCGACGGCGATGCCAGCCGCGATCAGACCGTACTCGATGGCAGTCGCGCCCGACTCGTCGCGAATGAACTTTTTGAAGGTCACCATTGTTGTAGCTCCGTTGAGACAGCGTTGAACCAGACTTAGAACCAGACAGCCGGTCGGTGTGTGACCGGCAGTGACGCGAAGCTAGCAAGGGCGCTTGAAGAATCTGTAAGTCCGGTGGCCTGGAATCCCGGACATGATTTCAGAAAGCGTTAGCGATTTCCCGCCCGCGCATGATCGCGGAGCGCATCCCTGCGCGGCATTGCGGAAACAAACGAAGCGGGCTTGCACCTCATACGCTTCTGTCACGCGGCTGATTTCCAGCATTCTACATGGCAAAACGTATCGGTCCTGCGACCTCACCGATTTACATTCTACAGCGAAACGGCGGTACAGGCCTTCGCTGAACGCCGCGCGGGCGCCCTACGGCGCACCATTTCGTGGGAACTTGTCGGCGTTGGGATGGATCCTAAAAGTTCCACAGCCTGCATCTGAGGTTAAGGAAGGTTTGACCCAAATGCACGGCGCGCCGTTACACTAATCCAAACCAAGTAGCGGCCATGGTCCGTTAAGTCTTTAACCGCGGATCATTGGCGATTGATTCACCATTTTGGTGTGAATTCGACCGGCGGAATGTGTCCGTCGGCCCCGTTCTGTTTGGCCGGAATGTGTGCGTGCGTGTGTGCGGAGTTATCTTATGGCGGCGCGTCGGGGCTCTTGGAGCTTGGTCCACCTCTCCATCCATGTCGGCATCGTCGCGTTTGCCCTCGCAATGGCGCCGGCGCATGCAGGCGACATTCCACCCGGCGACAGACTGAATGTCGCGATGGACGAGGCCAAGCTCATCAAGCTTCCGGAGCGCGTTGCCACGATCGTGGTGGGAAACCCGCTGATCGCGGACGCCTCCCTGCAGGCGGGCGGGCTCGCGGTGCTGACCGGAAAGGGCTATGGCGCCACAAATTTCATCGCACTGGATCGCAAGGGTAACGCATTGTTCGAGAAAATCATCGAAGTCCGCGGCGCCCTGAATACCGTCGTTGTCTACAAGGGTGTCAATCGCGAGACTTACAGCTGCATGCCACGTTGCCAGCCCGTGATCGCGCCTGGCGACACCCAGGAATTCTTCAACCAAGCACTGGTTCAGACCACGACCCGCAGCACGCAGGCCACCTCGATGTCGTCGCCGCGCTGACGCTCCCATCCGGCTTGTTGAAACCTGCGACCGCCAGACAGAACTTGCCGCTGTCCCGACCCGCCAGCATGGTTTGTAACCGGTAAACGCCAACCCGGCCTTTGTCGTAAATCCGGGCAATAATTCACAAACGCGCCTTTGTTAGAACTGCATTGCCCGGTGCTTTCAGTCCGGTTCAATGGGTCATCGTCATGCCAGAGGCCGTGAAAGAGATATCCTCATCCCGTTTCATGCGGCGATTTACTCCGCGCATCGTTCGCCGCTTCGTCAGAAAAGACGATGGTGCCGCGGCAGTCGAATTTGCGATGGTGGCCGCGCCTTTCCTCGCGCTCATCTTCGCCATTCTTGAGACTGCAATCGTGTTCTTCGCCGGCCAGGTGCTGGAGACGGCCACGGCGGATTCCGCGCGTCTTATCATGACCGGACAGGCGCAAAAGGGCGGCCTCAGCCAGGCGCAGTTCAAGGAAGAAGTCTGTAAGCGCGTCCTGGGGCTGTTCGATTGCGACAGCGGGATCAAGGTTGACGTGCGCACCTACTCGTCTTTCGCTGCCGCCAATACCTCGAAGCCGATCGACGCGAACGGCAACGTCACCTTCACCCCCGCCTATCAGCCCGGATCGCCTGGCGATATCGTGGTGGTGCGGATGCTTTATGAATGGCCGGTCTATGCATCGCTGCTCGGTTTCAACCTTGCCGATCTGTCCGGCGGCAAGCGGCTGCTGATGGCGACGGCCGCGTTCCGCAACGAACCCTATCAATGAGATACACCATGCTCAGCCGGATTGAATGCATGTTTGGCCGCCCGGCGGCGCTGCGCCTGTCAAAATTCGCAAAGGACAAACGGGGCGTGTCCGCCGTCGAATTTGCGATGGTTCTGCCGCTGATGCTCACGCTTTATCTTGGCGGTGTCGAGGTGTCGCAGGGTGTCAGCATCGACCGCAAGGTGACCCTGACGGCTCGCACCGTGGCCGATCTTGTCGCGCAGGTGTCGAGCATCGACAACAACGGAATCAACGCCGCGCTAGGCGCGGCAACCGCGATTATGGCGCCCTATCCGGACAAGGACGCAAAGGTGACGGTTTCGGTCGTGGACATCGATAAGAACGGCAACGCCAAGATCAAGTGGAGCAGTACGAAGAACGGCACCGCGCGCGCGGTCGGTTCCAGCGTAACCCTGCCGGCCGCGCTGAACACGCCAGACACCTCCCTGGTTTGGGGCGAGGCGACCTACAAGTACCAGCCTTCGATCGGCTATGTGGTGACTGGCGCCATGAACCTGACCGACCAGATCTACATGCGGCCGCGACTGTCGGCGACGGTGTCCAAGATCTGAATCACCGGTCCTGCCCCGACGCGTTCCGCACCGAAGTGTCGGGTCAAGGAATCGGCAGGCTGGTGGTCGACTTGATTTTCTCCATCGCGAACCGCGAGGTCACGTTCTTCAACGGCGAGGCGGCAATCAGCTTCTTGTAGAAGGTGTCGTAAGCCTGCATGTCCTGCACCACCACGCGCAGCATGTAATCGACATCGCCCGCCATCCGGTAGAATTCCATCACCTCGGGCATCGCGCTGACGGCGCCGGCAAATCGCCCCAGCCAGTCTTCGGAATGATCGTCGGTCTCGACCGAGACAAAGACGCTGATGCCAAGACCGACCTTGTCCTGGTCAACGATCGCGACCCGTCTCTGGATCACACCGTCGGCCTCCAGCCGCTGAATTCGCTTCCAGCACGGGGTCGACGACAGGCCCACCCGCTGTCCGATCTCGGCGACCGACAGCGAGGCATCTTCCTGCAGGGTCAGGAGGATTTTCCGGTCAATGGCATCCATGCGGCACCTGGAATATTATTCTTAAAGTGAGCTTCTGAGCCGCTATATAAAGAAAATCGTTCTACACGGAAGCCCTATTTTTCGGCATGGCTTTCGAGGACGCGGCAGACCTCGGCCCGGTTCGGGGCGCCTGCCCCGCCGCCCAAGCGGTTGCATTTGATCGCCGCCGCCGCCGCTGAAAATCGCATCGCCCCGCCCGGATTGACGCCTTCGGCCAGCGCCAGCGCGAATGCGCCATGGAAAACGTCACCCGCGGCAAGGGTATCGACCGCCTCAACCGCAAAAGCTGGCAGTCGTCGCAGCGATCCCTGCTCCAGCCACTGCATCTCGCGCGGCCCATCGGTGACCGCAACGAATGCATCCGTATGCCGGGCGACCACGCCGAGCGCCGGCGCCAAATCTTGCGTCTGCGCCGTCGCGCGCAGGCCATCGGCGGAAAACACGATATGGGTCGCGAGCGTCAGCAGTTCGTCGGTCAGCCCCATCGGCTTGTCGGCATCCAGTACGAGGATCTTGCCGTCGGCCGCCGCCGCACGAACGATCGGCAGCACGAATTCCGGAAAGCGGTTGTCGACCAGGACGCCATCGGCGCCCGCGATCGCGCGCACGGGGTCATGCGGGCGAGCCAGTTCCAGCGTCGGATCGCGATAGCTCACGATGGTTCGTTCGCCATCGTCGGCGATGAAGATCGACGATCGCGACGAGACCGCGCCATCCAGCCGTACGACATGCGCAACATCGATCTGTTCGCGCTCTAGCTTCGCAACCACGTTGTCACCTGTCAGATCTCGCCCGGCCGGCCCGCCGAGCGGTGACACCACACGCGCCCGTCCGCCAAGGCGGCTGATCGCGATCGCAGCGTTCGCCGCACATCCACCGAGCACCGAAAAAAAATCCTGGGCGCGGGTCTTGGTGCCGGGAGCTGGAAACGTCGTCAGGCGATAGACATGGTCGATGACCGCCATCCCGGCGCAGACAATCAGCTTGCCGGGCTGCTGGTCAGGCGAAGACATCGTCGCCCTTCTCCACCCAGGCGCGGATGATGTGATGGGCGATGGCGACCGGCGGCGGTGTGCCGAGTCCATCCGGATGCGTACGCATCAGCATGGCGGCGGTCTCGTCGCGCGAGAACCAGCGCGCATCCTCGAGCTCGTCGCGGTCTACCACGATCTCCTCCGAAATCGCCTCGGCGTGGCAGCCGATCATCAGCGAGGACGGAAACGGCCATGGCTGCGAGGCGAAATAACGCACGCGGCCGCAGCGGATTCCGGCCTCTTCCAGCGTTTCGCGCCGTGCCGCCTCCTCCAGGCTTTCGCCCGGCTCGACAAAGCCCGCGAGGCACGACCACATGCCCGGCGCAAAATGGGCTTGCCGACCCATCAGACAATCATCGCCGCGCACCGCCATCATGATCGCCACCGGATCGGTGCGCGGAAAATGCTGCGCCCGGCAATTCGGACAATCGCGCCGCCAGCCGCCCTCCACCACATTGGTGGGATGGCCGCAATTGCTGCAGAAGCGGTGGCGCGCATGCCAGTGCAGCAGCGCCTTGGCTTCCGCCAGCGGCGGCAAATGCTCGGGCGCGACCAGACCCTGCACCGCGATCGAGCGCAGGTCGAGGATATGGAAACGCTCGTCGGTCTTCAGCGCCTCGATGACCTCCTGAGCAAGCGACAGACCGAACCGGCCGGTCTGCTGCTGCAATCCCAGAAACAGCCGATCCGGCCCAGCCGCGAAGGCTGCGAGCTCATCCGGCAAAAACATCGGATCGAACGCGTCGCCCGCCCGTTTCAGCACAATCATCTCGCCGCCGATCAGGTAAAAGCCCGAGCCCGCGCTCACACAGCAGGCTTCGAGGAACACCGGATCGACTCGCCGCGCCGCTGCGCGGTCGAGCAGGCTGTCGACATAGCCAAGCGCCGGCCATGGCCCGAAGCTCAGTGCGTTGCGCATGATCAGGACACCCAGAGTTTCTTTTTCATCGCATGCATGAAGCGGTCGACCTCGGTAAAATCATGGTCGAGCGGCGGGGCGACGCCCCAGACCGGCTTCGGCCAGGCCTTGTCGGTCTTGCGGCGTGCAATCACATGCACATGCAGCTGCGGCACGGCATTGCCGAGCGCGGCGATGTTGAGCTTGTCGCATTGCGTTACCGCTTTCAGCACGCGGCTGACGCGGGCGACTTCCACCATCAACTGCGCCTGCTCGATTTCATCGAGATCGATGATTTCGACGATGCCCGGCCGGCGCGGAACCAGCAGCAGCCAGGGGTAATTCGCGTCCTTGATGACCAGGACCCGCGACAAGGCGAGATCGCCGAGTTCGATGGTGTCCCGCACAAGTTGCGGGTGCAGCGACCATTCGTCCGAATTCATGTGATTATCCAAGGGATTGCTGGGCGCGTCAGGTTATCACCCCGAACGCCGTTTTGCTTGCTTTCGGGGCGGCGAGGCCCGATATAACACGCGGGAGGTTGGCGGTGGGCGAGCCACTCGCCAACCGGGTCAGGTCCGGAAGGAAGCAGCCCTAACGAGCTCCGGTTCGGGTCGCTTGTCAGCCTCCCACCCCATTCCGCCGCCACACCAGGTGTCCGGGCCGCGCCGGCGCCGCGAACCCGGAAGCGCGATGAGCGAGACCAGCAATCAGATGCCGGGACAGGCTGCGCCGCAAGGCGCGGGCGGCTATCGCGTGCTGGCGCGCCGATACCGGCCGTCCACCTTCACCGACCTGATCGGTCAGGACGCGATGGTCCGCACCGTCTCGAACGCGTTCGAGACCGGACGCATTCCGCAAGCCTGGATCCTGACCGGCGTGCGCGGCGTCGGCAAGACCACCACCGCCCGCATCCTGGCGCGCGCGCTGAATTATCAATTGCCGGACGGCTCGATCAAAGGGCCGACCATCGACATGCCGGTGATGGGCGAGCATTGCCAGGCGATCATCGAAAGCCGCCATATCGATGTCCACGAAATGGACGCCGCCTCGCATAACGGCGTCGATGATGTGCGGCAGATCAACGACGCGGTGCGCTATGCGCCGGTGAGCGCGCGCTACAAGGTCTATATCCTTGACGAAGTGCACATGCTGTCAACGGCCGCATTCAATGCCTTGTTGAAAACGCTGGAGGAGCCGCCGCCGCACGCAAAGTTCGTGTTCGCGACCACCGAGATCAGAAAAGTGCCGATCACGGTCCTGTCTCGGTGTCAGAGGTTCGATCTTCGGCGCGTGGACGGCGATCTTCTGGTCCGACATCTGGCCGGCATCGCCGAGAAGGAAAACGTCAAGGCCGAGACCGAAGCGCTGGCGCTGATCGCGCGCGCGGCGGAAGGCTCGGTGCGCGATTCGCTCTCGTTGCTCGATCAGGCGATTTCGCACGCGGCCGGCGAAGTGCGCGCCGAGGACATCCGGCAGATGCTCGGGCTGTCGGATCGCTCGCGCATCGTCGACCTGTTTGAGATGCTGCTGAAGGGCGATGTCGGCGGCGCCCTGAAGGAGCTTCGCGATCAGTACGATTCCGGCGCCGAGCCAACCATCATCCTGTCCGATCTCGCCGAATTCACCCATTTCGTCACACGGGTGAAGCTCGTTCCCTCGGTCGCCGACGACCTCTCGCTCAGCGAGCCCGAGCGCGTGCGCGGCCGCGCCTTTGCGGCGCAACTCTCGATGCGCATCCTGTCGCGAACCTGGCAGATGCTGCTCAAGGGACTGACCGAAGTGCAGCAGGCCGCGCGTCCGGTGGCGGCCGCGGAAATGCTGCTGGTGCGGATCGCCTATGCCGCCGATCTGCCGACGCCGGACGAAGCGATTCGCTCGCTTGCCGGTGGCACAGCCGTGGATTCGGCGACCATATCCGCTCCGCGCGGCAATGGCGGCACGGCATCTACGCCATTCGCGGCAACACCGTCACCGGTCGTCATGACAGCGTCGCATTCCGACGCGCCGCGCGGCGGACCGCGCGCCATGGCCGCGCCGGCGATCAGTGAAGCGCCGCACTCGGCTGAAGCCGTGCCTGCGGCATCGCAACCGATGGTCCTCGGCAGCTTTGAAGCCGTGGTGCAGCTTGCGGCGGAGAAGCGCGATCTGAGGTTAAAGGCGGCGCTTGAGCGCGACATGCGGCTGGTCCGCTGCGAGGACGGTCAGCTTGAAATCGCGCTCGAGCCTGGCGCGACCCAGACCCTGGTCAACGAATTATCCGGCAAGCTCAAGATGTGGACCGGCCGGCCTTGGGTTGTGGTGCTGTCGCGCGAGCCCGGTCAGCCGACGCTGAAGGCGCAGATGGACGCGCGGGAGGCGGAACTGAAGCGCGGCGTGCGCGCCGATCCGCTGGTGCAGGCGGTGCTGGAACGCTTCCCGGGCGCGGAGATTGTGGCGGTGCGCCCGCGCGAAATCGAGCAGCCGACGGCCGAGCCCGAGTTCGACGCGATTCCCATTGATCCAGACGACGATGACAGCGACAGCGAAAGGTGAGACATGGCCGATTTCATGGGCATGATGAAGAAGGCGGCCGAACTGCAATCCAAGATGCAGTCGATGCAGGCCGAGCTCGAGACTGTCTCGGTCGAGGGTGCTTCAGGCGGCGGCGTGGTCAAGGTGACGCTGTCCGGCAAGGGCGATCTGAAAAGCGTGAAGATCGACGATTCGCTGATGAAGCCGGACGAGAAGGAAATCGTAGAAGATCTTCTGGTCACCGCGCATGCCGACGCCCGCAAGAAGCTTGAAGTGGTGATGGCGGAAAAGATGCAGGCGCTGACCGGCGGCCTGCCGCTGCCGCCGGGCATGAAGCTGCCATTCGGATGACCATGGCAGACGACGATTATCTGCTCCGTCCGGATCCGCACGATCCGCGGCTGACCGAACGTGTGCGCGGCGTCGACCAGACCGGCGCCGAGATCGAGACGCTGGTGACGGTCGAGCGGCCGCTGACGATCTTCCTGAATGCGCAGGAGATCGTCACCGCCATGACGATCGCCGATCATCCCGACTATCTCGCGATCGGCTATCTGCTCAACCAGAACATGCTGCAGCCGGACGATGTGGTGACCGGTGTCGATTACGACGAGGAATTGTCGGTCGTTGTGGTGCGCACCGAGCGCGAAACCAATTACGAGGAAAAGCTGAAGAAGCGGGTGCAGACCTCCGGCTGCGCGCAGGGCACGATCTTCGGCGACCTGATGGAAGCGCTGGAGGGCGTCACGCTGCCGGCGACGCCGCTGCGCACCTCATGGCTCTATGCGCTGACCCATAAGATCAACACCACGCCGTCGCTCTATCTCGAAGCGGGCGCGATCCATGGCTGCGTGCTGGCGCACGAGGACAAGCCGCTGGTCTATATGGAAGATGTCGGCCGCCACAACGCCGTCGACAAGATCGCGGGCTGGATGTTCCAGCAGAAGATGCCGACGCATGACAAGATCTTCTACACCACCGGCCGCCTCACCTCCGAAATGGTGATCAAGACCGTGCGCATGGGAATCCCTATTCTGGTGTCGCGCTCGGGCTTCACCGCCTGGGGCGTCGAACTGGCGCGCAAGGCTAATCTCACATTGATCGGGCGGGCGCGCGGCAAACGCTTCACCGCGCTCGCCGGCCTCGATCGCATCGTGTTCGATCAGGATCTCAGCTTTGTCGAGGACGAGAGCGCCAAGCATCGGCGCAAGGCGGCGATGCATGATGATTGACCGTCTCCGTCATTCCGTGGCGTTCGCCGAAGCCCGAAAGGCGAAGGCGGACGAGCACAGCATCCATACTCGCGACTCGTGGTTCTGGATTCCGGGTTGCCCCGCATTCGCTCGGCCCCCGGAATGACAGAAGAAAAGACTCTCGGCCTCGTGCTTGCCGGCGGACTCGCGCGTCGCATGGGCGGCGGCGACAAGGCTTTGATCGAAATCGGCGGCCGAACGATCCTCGATCGCGTGCTCGAAACCATCACGCCGCAATGCGATGGCGTCATTCTCAACGCCAATGGCGACCCCAAGCGGTTTGCGCACTTCGGTCTGCCGATTATCCCTGACGACATTCCCGACTTCGCCGGCCCATTGGCGGGCATTCTCGCAGGACTCGACTGGGTCGCCGCGCATCGTCCTGAGATTGAATGGCTCATGAGCGTCCCCGGCGACTGCCCGTTCCTTCCCTCGGATCTGGCGAAGCGGCTGCATGCAGCGCGGATCGCCGCCGGCACCAAACTCGCCTGCGCCAAATCGGGCGACTGGCGGCACCCGGTCGCCGGTCTCTGGCCGGTCACGCTACGCGGTGACCTGCGGCGCGCGCTGGTGGACGAGGACCTGCACAAGATCGAAGTCTGGACCGCACGTCACGGCATTGCGATTGCGGAATGGCCGGACAAGCCGGTCGATCCGTTTTTCAACGTCAACACACCCGAGGATCGCACCCGCGCCAACGATATTGCGATGCAAAAGAGCGTTTTCGAGCCAGTTGGTCACCGGCTGGCGTGAACAGAAGGTGTCAATGCAAAGGCACCCGTCCCGAATCCGAGCGCGGCGTTCCGCCCGCTTGAAGGTAGCCGCGCCTTAGTATTGAATAGCTCTAAGCTATTGCGGGGAGAGTGGGTCCAATGAAGAGCTTTTTGTTCGCCTGTGCGGCCATTGTCATTCTCGCGGTTGGTGGCTGGTTCGTGCTGGAGCGTTTCCAGGAGCCGGTATCCGTGGCATTCACGACGACGGGCGCTCGCATCTAATCTCATGACGTCGCGTCAGCTCACCAGCGACGCATAAGGCAGAAATCCGACGGTCGAGCCCGGCTCGACCGTCGTTATGTTTTCGGGCAACTCCACAAGACCGTCGGTTTCGGTCAGCGAGGTTAGAACACCGGCGCCCTCCTGCCGGTGCTTCACCGCCACCACCACTCCGTCTTCATTTCGCGTCAGCGCCACGCGCACATATTCCCGGCGTCCCTGCTTCTTGCGATAGCCAAACCCGGCGCGGACCGGCAACGGGACCAGCGCGGGCGAGTCTGCACCGGCGAGCCGCATGATCAGCGGTCGCACCACCCGCACGAAGGTCACGAAGGCAGCGACCGGGTTGCCCGGAAGGCCGACGAAGGCGGCGCTGGTGCCCGCCGCGCTCGGGATCACGCCCATCGCCACCGGCCGTCCCGGCTTGATCGCTACGCGCCAGAACACCAGACTGCCGACCGCCTCCACTGCATCGCGCACATGATCGGCTTCCCCGGTCGAGACGCCGCCGGAGGTCAGAACGAGGTCGTGGCCTTCGGCTGCGGCCCGCAGCGCGGGTGCAAGAATTGCGGGATCGTCCGGCAGAATGCCGAGATCGGTGACGCTCGCGCCGAGCGAGGCGATCAGCCCGCCGAGCAGGGTGCGGTTCGCATCGTAAAGTGACGCGCGCGTAAGCGGCTGGCCGGGCTCGGTGAGTTCGTCGCCGGTGGAAAACAATGCGACCCGAATGCGCCGTCGGACCGGCAACGCCGTGAGACCGAGCGCTGACGCGAGCGCAACATCGGCAATCGACAGGATGCGTCCCGCCGGCAACGCGACCGCGCCGGCGCGGATGTCCTCGCCGGCCAGGCGCCGGTTCGATCCGGGCTTGAGGCCGGGCGGTACGATCACGCTGCCGGATTCGGCGCGCACGTCCTCCTGCATAAAGACGGTGTCCGCGCCGTCGGGCATCGGCGCGCCGGTGAAGATGCGGATCGCCGTTCCAGGCGCGATCGGATGCGCCGCCGCGCGGCCGGCGGTGACACGCTCCGCGATCGCGAACGCGGTTTCGGACTGCGCCGCCAGGTCCGCGTGCCGCACGGCGTAGCCGTCGACCGCGGAATTGTCGAAGGGCGGCAGATCGATCGGCGCTTCAATATCGCAAGCAAGCGTGCGGCCGCGTGCCTGCGCGAGCGCAACCGTTTCGATCTCCGCAACCGGCGCGACCCGATCGCGAATGATCTGCTCAAGATCATCGACCGGTAGCAATGGTCCGGAGAATGCGAAGCAATCGTCGGTCAGTTGCGCCATTACAGGGCGTCCGCATTTTCCGTCACCGACCCGATCGGTATCGCCTTCGCGACCAAAAGGTCGGCAATCGCGTCGATATCGTTGAGGTCGACAACCGGCAGGGTCGCGTCCGGCAGCGGCGTGTCGGAGGCTATCGCCACGATCCAGTTGTCATCCGGATACAGCAGCGGCTTGCCGTTTTCGGCGCGGTGAACTTCGAGCTTCGGGAAGCTTTCGCGCTTGAAACCCTCGACCAGCACCAGATCCACCTCGGAGAGCTTCGTGAGCATGGTCCGCAGCGGCGGCTCCGGCGCGCCGCGCAACTCGTGCATCAGCGCCCAGCGGTTGCCGGAAACAACCAGCACCTCGGTCGCACCGGCTGACCGGTGCTGGAACGAGTCCTTGCCGGGGCGATCGATGTCGAAGGCATGATGCGCGTGCTTGAGCGTCGATACGCGCTTGCCGCGCGCCGTCAGGCACGGGATCAGCTTGGTCAGGAGGGTTGTCTTGCCGGAACCGCTCCAGCCGGCGAGGCCGATGATACGCATACTGGGCTTCTTACAGCAAAGCGCCCGGCGGGGGTACCGCCGGGCGCTTTAGCTGAAACATGCTCAGACGGAAGGCTATTCCGCCGGCGTTGCCCGCGCACCGGGCGGCGTGGCCGTACGGCTGCGGGCCTGTTCCTCCTCGAGCCACAGATTGTGATGCTCGCGCGCCCAATTCACATCGACCTCGCCCGAGCCCATGGCTTCGAACGCGCCCTCCATACCGATCGAGCCGATATAGATGTGACCCAGCATGGCGGCGACGAACAGCACCGCGACGATGCTGTGCACCATCTGCGCGGTCTGCATGCCCGAAACCGTCAGGTCGCCGTAGAACGGGAACATCAGCAGATATCCGGTAATCGCCGAAGCGGCACCGCCGAGAACCACGATCCAGTAGATCATCTTCTGGCCGGCATTGAAGCGGTAGGACGGCGGATGCGCATCGCCGACGATGCCGCCACCAGCCTTAACCCATTCGACATCGACACGGTTCGGAATGTTGCCGCTGATCCACAACAGGAAGATCAGAACGACACCGATGGTGAACGGGAAACTCACGAAATTGTGGGCGTATTTCGCCGCTTCCGACCAGGTCGTAAACGCTTCCGGCGACATCAACGGCATCAGCAGCGGCCGACCGAAGGTGATGTTCAAGCCGCTGATCGCGAGGATGATGAAGCAAGTGGCCGTCATCCAGTGTACGAAGCGCTCGAACGCGTTGAACCGCACGATCGTGCGCCCGGATCGCCCGCTCTTCAGTCGCACCATGCCGCGGATCAGGTAGAAGCCGACCAGCAGGATCAGCATGCCGAGAATCGCGATGCCACCGATCCAGCGCAGCGTCACTTCGTGGAAGTGACGCCAGCTCTGGCCGTCAGGCTGGATCAGAACGCCTGCACTCTGATTTGGAATCGAAACGCGGCCATCGATGCTGCCGCCGCTCCGCAGGGCGTTCAGAAGCTGCTGCTCCTGCACAGCACTGGCGGTCGGGTTCACCGAACCGTCCGGATTGCGTACCTGGGCAGTCGCCGGAACGGCAAGGAGCAGCATACACAGCAGCGCAAGAGCGCCCGCGATAGCCTGACATCTGTTTGTGAGCGTCGACATCCCCATCTCCTCTAGTCTTCGTATCGTTGGGACGAAGGCCGGCGAGAGAGACTCGCGCCGGCCCGTCTCACGCGGGTTATGACGCGATGGTTTCTTTGTAGGCGGTCTTCCATCCCCAGGCGCCGGAGCCGTAGCCGCGGCGGGTGACGCGCTCCTTGTAGATCTGCGCAATGATGTCGCCGTCGCCGGCCAACAGAGACTTGGTCGAGCACATTTCTGCGCAAAGCGGCAGCTTGCCTTCGGCCAGACGGTTGGAGCCGTATTTCTGATATTCGGCCACGGTGTAGTCGTTGTCCGGACCGCCGGCGCAGAAGGTGCACTTGTCCATCTTGCCGCGCGAACCGAAATTGCCGACCCGCGGATATTGCGGCGCGCCGAACGGGCACGCGTAGAAGCAATAGCCGCAGCCGATGCAGAGATCCTTCGAGTGAAGGACCACGGCGTCCGCAGTGGTAAAGAAGCAGTTCACCGGGCACACCGCCGCGCATGGCGCGTCGGTGCAATGCATGCAGGCCATCGACACCGAGCGCTCGCCCGGCTTGCCGTCATTGATGGTGACGACACGCCGGCGGTTGATGCCCCACGGCACTTCGTGTTCGTTCTTGCAGGCGGTGACGCAGGCGTTGCACTCGATGCAACGGTCGGCGTCGCAAAGAAATTTCATACGAGCCATGGTTGCGTCTCCTTAAGCCGCACGAACCTGACAGAGGGTGGCCTTGGGCTCTTGCATGCCCGTGACCGGATCGTAGCCGTAGGTGGTGAGCGTGTTGACGCTCTCACCCAGCACGACCGGATCGGTACCTTGCGGGTAATTGCCGCGCTGGTCTTCGCCCTGGAACCAGCCGGCGAAGTGGAACGGACACCAGGTCACGCCCTTGCCGACACGCTCGGTCACAAGCGCCTTCATGCGCGCCTTCGACGAATACTCGGCACCGGTCACCCAGACCCAGCCGCCATCGGTGATGCCGCGCTCGGAGGCATCCGCAGGATTGATTTCTATGAACATGTCCTGCTGCAATTCGGCGAGCCACTTGTTGGAGCGGGTCTCTTCGCCGCCGCCCTCGTATTCGACCAGACGGCCGGAGGTGAGGATGAGCGGGAATTGCTTGGCGACCCCCTTCTCGACCGCCGCCTTCTGCACGTCGAAACCGAGATTCGGCATCCGGAACTGCCGGGCGTTCGGCAGCGTCGGATATTTCGCCACCAGATCGGGCCGCGGCGTGTAGATCGGCTCACGATGCACGGGGATGGCATCCGGCAATCCGAACGCATTGGCGCGCGCCTTGCCGTTGCCGTACGGAATGCAGCCGTGCTCGATCGCGACGCGCTGGATGCCGCCCGACAGGTCGATCGACCAGGCAACCGCGTCCGGGTTGGCGGGATTGATCTTGTTGATCACAGCCAGTTCGGCCGGCGTCAGCTCTGTATCCCAGCCCAGCTTCTTGAGCACGCCGAGCGTAAACTCGGGATATCCGTCCCGGATTTGCGAGCCGGCCGAATAGGAGCCGTTTGCGAGCAGGCTGACCTTGCGGGTCGTGCCGTCCGGCAGCTTCTCCTCGCGCTCGAGACCGAAGCGGGCGCGGAACGTACCGCCACCCTCCATCACCGAGACATTGGTGTTGTAGAGCAGCGGCGTGCCCGGATGCTTGAATTCCGGCGTGCCCCAGCATGGCCACGGCAGGCCGTAAAAATCGCCCTTGGCCGGACCGGATTCCGCACGCTGCGAGAGCATGTCGAAGTCCTTCTGGTTGGCCATGTGCGTCTTCAGCCGCTCGGGCGACTGACCGCAATAGCCGGTCGACCAGCCACCACGATTGATTTCGCGGAGGATGTCTTCGGGCACCGGCAGATTATTCTCGACCTTGATGTTCTTGAACATCATGTCAGCGAGGCCGAGCTTCTTGGCGAGGAGGTACACCACCTCGTTGTCGTCCTTGGACTCGAAGATCGGCTTGACGATCTGCTCGCCCCACTGGATCGCGCGGTTGGACGACGTGCGCGACCCGCTGGTCTCGTAACTGGTCGCGATCGGCAGCAGATAGGTGTTGTTCTTGCGCTTGGGTGCGAGAGCCGCCCAAGTCGTCGGATGCGGATCAGCGACCACGAGAAGATCGAGCTTCTCGATGCCTTCCTGCGCCTTCGGCATGCGGGTGACGGTGTTGCCGCCATGCCCGAACACCATCATCGCCTTGATCGTGTCCTTCTGCGACACATCCTTCTGGTCGGACAGGGTCGCATCGAACCAGCGCGTCGATGGGATGCCGGCGGTGTTCATCATGCGCACCGGCTTGCCGTCCGCTCCGGGAATCGTATTGAAGCGGCCGTCCAGCCACGCATAGTCCACTTCCCAGACGCGCGACCAGTGCCGCCACGCGCCCTCGATCAGGCCGTAATAGAGAGGCAGCGTCACGACATCGAGGCCGAGATCGGTTGCGCCCTGCACGTTGGTGTGGCCGCGGAAGATGTTGGCGCCGGTTCCGGGCGCGCCAACGCTGCCGGTGGCGAGCAGAAGCGTACAGAATGCGCGCACGTTGGCGGTGCCGACCGTGTGCTGGGTCGCACCCATGCACCAGATCAGAGTCGACGGCTTTTGAGTTGCGAATGTGGTCGCGATCCGTTCGATCTGCGCGGCCGGCACGCCGGTAACGCGCTCGGTCTCTTCCGGAGTCCACTGCTCGACGGCCTTGCGGATATCGTCCATGCCGTAGACGCGCTGCTCGATGAACTGCTTGTCTTCAAGGCCTTTCTTGAAGATGACGTGCAGCATGCCCCAGACCAGCGGAATGTCAGTGCCCGACCGCATGCGCACATATTCGGTCGCGTGCGCGGCCGTGCGGGTCATGCGCGGATCGCACACGATCATGTTGGCGCGGTTCATCTCCTTGCCTTCGAGGATATGCTGCAGGGAGACCGGATGCGCTTCTGCGGCGTTCGATCCGATGAACAAGATCGTCTTCGAATTGCGGATGTCCGTGTAGGAATTGGTCATCGCGCCGTAGCCCCAAGTATTGGCCACGCCCGCGACGGTCGTCGAATGGCAGATACGCGCCTGGTGATCGACGTTGTTGGTTCCCATGAACGCCACGAATTTGCGGAACAGATACGCGCCTTCGTTGGTGAACTTCGCCGAACCAAGCCAGTAGATCGAGTCGGGCCCGTTCTTGGTGCGGATGGCTTCGACCTTGTCGCCGATCTCGTTGATCGCGGTCTCCCAGGAGATCCGGGTCCACTTCCCATCGACGAGTTTGAGCGGATATTTCAGGCGGCGATCGCCGTGCACAAGTTCGCGCGTCGCCGCACCCTTGGCGCAATGCGATCCGCGGCTGATCGGCGAATCCCAGCCCGGCTCCTGTCCAACCCAGACGCCGTTCTGCACTTCGCCGATGACGGTGCAGCCGACCGAGCAATGCGTGCAGATATTCTTGCGGATGGTGACGGGCGCGCCGCCCGGCTGACCAGCCGTGGCTGCCGCAGCGTTCGCCTTGCGCATGCTGGCGAGCGGCACCGCGCCGACCGCGGCGAGACCACCGGCCACAAGGCCCGAACGGCGCAGGAAGGTACGCCGGTCGATCCCGCCGGCGGAATGGTTTGAAAGCTGAGCGGCGAGCTGGCCGCGGCGCTTGTCGCGTTCTGTCCTTTTGATCAGCACGGCGTTGCCTCCCTTACTTCGCGCCCGGATAGCGATTGACCCGATAGAAGGTCTGCACTTCCGGAGAATTGGCTTTGTAGCGGGCCTTCCGCTTCTCATCGTTGCTTTCGGTGTCGGCATGAGCCGGCGTTGCAAGCGGTGCAGCGGCCGTCACGGCCACGCCCGCTCCTGCGCCAAGTGCGCGCAGAAAATCGCGTCGTCCGACCGACGTCTTGCGTTCCTGTGTCATTGCCGTCTCCTCTTTCATCCCTGCCACCGGCCTTGGTCGCGCCGTCACGACGGCAACGCAAAAGCCTCGGTCTCAATGTCAACGAACAACCGACCCAGCGTTCCCACCTTGCGGTAGAAATCCGCCTCTTCCGCGCGCTCGAGATCGGCGAAGAACCGGCCGATCCAGGGCGCGAGGTGATTCTCGAACATTTTCTTGTCGGTTCCCGCGGCTGCCGGGAACGTGCCGTCCGCTAAGCCGGCCATGATCTCGCAGAGCATCGCCGCGTTATCTTCCGGCTCGGCAATGCCGTCACCGCGCTCGATGCCAAGCGCGTTCAGATCGTCGCGCAGCCGCGCCAGCGGGCGCTCATGCAGGAATCCGGTGAGATAATACGAGGCGTAAGGCAGCAGCTCGCCGCGGCCGACGCCGATAAAGACGTTGAAGAATTCGCGCTCGACCGATTCAACTTTCGCGGCGCTTGCCGCTTCAGCCAGCGCGACATGCGCCATCCCGAGCGGAGACGCATCGCCACGCAACATCGAGAGCTTTTTCAGAAAGGACGCATCCGGCGCCCGCGCCAGCAGCGCGGCGAGAAGACGATATTCCTGCGCGCGTGCCAGATCGGTGTCATCGATGTCGGCATGCGAAGCGGTTTCGCCGTAGAGATCCGGGCGCAGCACCGCGCGGTTCACGTTGGTCGCCTGCTCGACCGCAATGACACGCTCCGCCGGTATCCGGTCCCAGTTCGAGACGGACGGTTGTGAGATTCCGATTCGACGCGCGAGCTCGCTCACGCCACCGGCCGCGCGGATTGCTTCGTCGAGTCCTTGATCGCGCATTTTTATCGTTATCGTTGTCGTGGCGAAAAAAGGTGCACATGCGCCTTCTTCGGAGGCGTTCCAAACAATAGATCGCTATATTGGAATGGGTCAATAGTACAAAGCTATGAGACCCAACGTGCTGCACGTCGCGGCAGAACTATTGCGGCAGCGCACGCCCGCTGCTTCGCCGTAAAGGCGGGAGGCTCGACGATTTTCCTGCATGCTTTTGTTGCGACGCAACAGAAAGAGCGTCTGCATTGCTGCGCTGCAACGTCGCGATTTCCGGGTCCGGAACTACGTCACCGGCAATCGCGTCGTCACCGTCTTCGCCTGACGAAGTGGTATCGGTAGCTTCGTTCTCCGGGACTTCCGCCTCGGCTGCTGCATCTTGAGCCGCGATGTCAGAGACCTCACCCTCGGCAACGTCCTCGACCTTGGGTTCGCTCTCGCTGAACAACTGTGCCAACAGCCGCTTCGCATCTGCGGGATCGAGTGCGCCGAAACCATGCATGCCATCACCGGCGGTGAAGTCCCATGAATTTTCGGCAAGGCCGATAAAATCGCGAATGGCCGGATCTGCCGACCACGCGCGTCGAAGTGCCGCACGGGATAACGCCTCCGGTACACCCGGCTGCATGAACATCCGGATGTCTGTCGCGGGCCCAATCGATTCCAGCGATGGCAGCTTCGACAGGTCGAACACATCGTCCGGCTGTGCATCATGCGTTTGCGCGGTCGATTGCGACGGCGACGTATCGTTATCCGTTGCGCGCGCCACATCGGCCTGATCGCGCTGCGACTGATTGGCCGAGTCGGTAATGGTGCCGGCTTTGGCCTCTGGCTTTGCCTCTGTCGTGCTCTCGATCCTGGCGTCACGCTTGCGGCGCGCCCATCGCGACAGAAAATCTTCCCGATCAGTCATCGTCGCGTCCCTGACCAGACGGCGCGCGCCTGCCAAGCGCCTCCGGATTGGCGCGGTCCCGCTTGCGCTTGAAGAATGTCTGCTCGACATGGTGTTCGGCGACGAAAGTTTCCAGCACCGCGCGCACCGCGTCCGGCATCGCGACCGTCTCCACCAGATTGACGCCGGTCTCGGTCTGCGCCTCGCCTTCGGTGGGATCGGCCGTGACCATGAAAAGCTTGTAGGGCGGATCGGATTCAGCCGGCGTCAGCACGATCCATAATGTGCAGTCACCGGCGAGATTGTCGCGATAATTGCCGGTGTCGGAACGATAAAGGTCGATCGAGGTGCTGCCGGCATAAAATGACGCGCGGTCGTTGTCGCCGGACAGCAGCGTCCACGGCTTTGCATCGGGCTGACCGACCAGCACCGCCGCAGGCTGCCAAATGTAATCGATCCACGGGCTGTCAGCCTTGATGCGATCGACCACGACACCGACGGGAATCGACACCAGCGCGGCCATCAGGACACCGTCTCGATGGACCGGACCGGCAATCCGCCGATCAGGTTCTGCGGTTTCATGCGGATGATCTTGTCCGGCGACATGGCCAGAATGAGATAGACCGGCTCGCGTCCGACCTTGTCGAGGACGGCGCCGGGATCGCGGAACGTCAGACGGAACAGACCGACGACGCGGCCGCGCGCGGCCTCGTCGAGTTCCTCGCCATTCCACAACGCATCGCCGATCCTGGTCGCATCGGAATCCAGCCCGACATACCAGACCAGAGTGACGTCGCGCATTTCGGTCAGCGGCTCGATGTCGACTGCGACACCCAAGAGATGCGAAATCCAGCGGCTCAGGACCTGCGCCAGCGCTGCGAGCCCCTGGCGTCCGGCGGTGAGATCGATCGCGGTGTGGAACAGATCGCTGTGCTCGAAATAATGCTCGGCATTATCGTCGTTCATCACGTCGATGTCGGCCTGCGCAGGAATGCCGAGCATCGACACCAGCGGAGACGCAGGGGTCGCGCCGGTGCCGCTGATGGTTTCCTCATCGGCCGCGATCAGCGATCCCTCGTGCAGGGTCAGCCGCTGCGGCCGGAACAACAATTCCGCCGCGCGCAGCACATACGGGTCTTCGCAGCCGTCCAGCGCATTGCGCAGGATGACATGCACCAACTGGTTGACGAAGATCGGCGGGATCGCACCCGCGCCGTTACGCACCAGATCGACATAGGCGGCCTCCAGCGTCGGATGGCGCAGCAGATGATCGCGAAACGCCAGCATGAACGTCCAGTTCTCGCGCGCATCGGCATCGGCGATCGCTGCGACCTCCTGCGGCGGCACGCGCCGGCGCGGCTCTGCCATCAAGGCGGCATACAGCGCCGTCTCGGCATCGCAGGCGTCCGGCGGCGGCAGCAGTTCGGGACGCGCGAGATAGATTTTGAGAAAATCGTCGGTGACGATCAGTCCGCCGGACTCATCGCGATCCAGCAGATGATGGCCGCAGGCGAGCCAGAAATCCTTCATCGCGAAGCTCGCTTTGCAGCAAGTGTTGCGGCGAATGCAGGTGCGCGCCCTCCCCCCTTGCGGGGGAGGGTTGGGGAGGGGGGTGCAGCTTGATGCGTTTCGGGGATAGCCCCCTCCCGACCGCCTACGCTTGCGCTTCGGCGATCGACCTCCCCCTCAAGGGGGGAGGTGAAGAAAAACACTGGCCCGTTCACGAGCGGTCTCCCTGCGCGAGATTGGCAAGGTCGATGCGCTCGCCCGGCTCGTCCTCTTCGCCTTCGACATCCCTGAACGAAAATGCGCGAAAGCTCTTGCGATCAGCACGCGGCTTCAGGGTGCGGAAAGCTTCACGAATTTCACCGTTCTCGGCGGTGCGGTGAAGCGCGATCAGGGTGTCGGCGTCGTGGTTGCAGAGCGAGGCGGCAAAGGTGAGTTCCTCGTCGGCCGCGGCGCGCGCCGCATCCATGTCGGGTGCGCCATAATGCTCGATCAGCCGCTGCGCCAGTTCGTCCACCGCATTGGCGCGGCCGGCTTCGTCGGTCTCGACGATCTGCGTCAACGTCGACCATCCGAGCGACGACACCCCCAGAAAGCCGGCGCGGAATGCGGTGCGTTGCTTGCCCTGCAGGTCCGCCGGATCGGTCTCCGCGAACACGAATGTTCCCGGCACCGCCCATTCGCCGGGCTCGGCGGCACGTTCGAACACGAAGGTGTCGGAGGGGTCGAGCCGGATGGTCTTCAGTAGCTTCACAGGCGCGGCCCCCGCGTCGCGGGATCGAGCCATGACGGCGTTGCCAGTGCCGGAATAAGCAAACGGCGCTCCACCGGTGCGGTGCCCATGCGCCGCAGCAGGAGATCGCCGTTGTCATCGATATCGCGGCGCACGGATTTTTCCGCCTCCGGCGCAAGCCGCTGCAGATAGCTCTTCGCGACGGCGGCGAAGCCCTGCTCCTGCCACGCGTCGAGCATCACCATGAGATGGCGCGCATAGGATTCCATCAGGCGTTCCGCACCCGCTTCATCGAACCCCTCGTCCTCCAGCGCTGCACTGAGCGGATGCAGGCCGGCGTCGGTGCCGGTCATCGACACCAGGCGGACCATCGCGCCGAATACCAGCCAGGCCGGCGGCTCGTCTTCTGGCGCGTCGTCGGGCCAGGCCATCTGCCCGCCACCCACGAGACCGAGATTGACGCTGACGGAATCCGGCCAGCCGATCACAATATCGGTCTCCGGCGGCGCGTGCGCGGTCAGCGTATCGGCCAGCGCGGCCATGCAGGCATAGAAACTCCGGCGCGCGATCTTCAGCGGCTCGTCCGGTTCCAGCACCACAGCGAATTCCGCCAGATCGAAGCGGCCGACAAACACCAGCGTGCCCGCGCCTTCTTCCGCCGCATGCGTCTTCGCATGTGCGAACGAATTTCCAACCTCGCGCAGGGTCACGAGGCGAAACGGTGGCGGCAGGCGGATATCTGCGTCGCTCAGCATCGGCAATCGAGGGTTTAGGGCGCGTTCGCGCTATGGGCCTTACTTTTTGTTTGGACCAATTATAGTTTCTCTCTATCTGCATATAGCATCGTCGCAGCGGGTGACGAGTCCGCAGGCAATCCGGAGGCGCCGGAACGGAGACCGAATGGTCGGGGACAAGCGGCAAATCGTTGTGTGTTCGTGCGAGGACACGATGCCGCTCGATATCGACACAATTGCCAGGGCCTGTAACAAGTCCGGCGCCGAGGTCGTATCCGGGCGGCAATTCTGCCGCGCAGAACTCGACCGGTTCCGCGCGCTGTTGCCGGACGCCGGCGACTTGACCGTCGCCTGTACCCAGGAAATTCCGGTGTTTGAGGAGGCGGCCGCCGAAGCCTCCGACCGCGCGCTGACCTTCGTCAATATTCGCGAGAATGCCGGATGGTCGAACGAGGCCGCCAAGACTGCCCCCAAAATGGCCGCGCTGCTGGCCGCCGCCGCCGAACCCCTGCCCGCTATTCCGTTTGTCGGGCTCAATAGCGAGGGGGTGATCCTGATCTATGGCCGCGACGAGCGCGCGCTCGAGGCCGCGGACCTGCTGAAGGACCATCTCGACGTCACGGTGCTGATCGCGAAGCCCGATCATCTGAGCCCGCGTCGCAAGACCGAGTTTCCTGTCGTTAAAGGAACGATCCGCGCCGCCAAAGGCTGGCTGGGCGCGTTTGAACTCACCGTCGATGACTATGCGCAGCCCGCACCTTCATCCCGCGACGCGCTGACATTTGGTGCGACGCGCAATGGCGCGGTGTCGAAATGCGACATCGTGCTGGATCTGTCCGGTGGCGCGTCGCTGTTCCCGGCCGCGGATCTGCGCGACGGTTATCTGCGGGCCGATCCCGGCGATCCGGGTGCGATGCTGCGTGCGGTGATGAAAGCGCGCGATCTCACCGGCACTTTCGACAAGCCACGCTATGTCACCTACGATTCCGAACTCTGCGCGCATTCGCGCTCGCGCATCGTCGGCTGCCGCCGCTGTCTCGATCTCTGCCCGACCGGGGCGATTACACCGGCCGGCGATCATGTCGCGATCAGCGCGGAAATCTGCGCCGGCTGCGGGCAATGCGCCGCGGTCTGCCCGACTGGTGCTGCGAGCTACGCCTTGCCGCCAGCCGACGTCCTGATGCGCAAGCTGCGCGCGCTGCTGGTAACCTATCGCGAGGCCGGCGGACGCAATGCCGTTCTGCTGCTGCACGATGACGAGCACGGCACCGATCTGATCGAGGCGCTGGCGCGCCATGGCAACGGCTTACCTGCCAACGCGATTCCGCTTGCGGTCAACGAGATCACGCAGGTGGGGCTGGAAGCGATTGCGGCCGCCTTCGCCTATGGCGCATCAGGCGTGCGCTTTCTGCTGCACGCGCGTCCGCGCCACGAAGTGACCGGCCTGCACCGAACCATTGCACTGGCCGATCCGATTCTCGCTGGACTTGGATACGGCGCCGGACGCGTCGCCACCATTGAGACCGACGACCCCGACGCACTCGGGGAAGCTTTGCGCGCGATCGATCAGGCGCAGCCGCGTGCGGCCCATGCAAGCTTCCGCCCGGCCGGCGGCAAGCGCGACGTGCAGCGACTCGCGCTGCGCGAATTGCATCGCGTCGCACCGCAGCCGGTCGATGTGATCGCGCTGCCGCAAGGTGCTCCGTTCGGTGCGATCGAAGTGAATGCCGAAGGCTGCACACTGTGTCTGGCCTGCGTGTCGGCCTGCCCGACCGGAGCGATGTCGGCCGATCCCGACCGGCCGATGCTGAAATTCACCGAAGATGCCTGCGTGCAATGCGGGCTGTGCGCGGCCACATGCCCGGAGAAGGTGATCACGCTGACGCCGCAGCTCGATTTCCGCGCCGCCACCGCCGCTCCGCGCATCATGAAGCAGGAAGATCCGTTCGAGTGCATCAGTTGCGGCAAGCCGTTCGGCGTCAAAAGCACGATCGAGCGCGTGACCGCCAAGCTCGAAGGCAAACACTGGATGTTCAAGGGCCATGCAGAGCGGCTGAACGTCTTGAAAATGTGCGAGGATTGTCGCGTGGTGGCGGTGACCGAGCAGGCCTTCGATCCCTACGGCGGCGGCATCCCCGAGCGGCCGAAGCCGCGCACCGCCGAGGATTATCTGCGCGAGGCGCAGGAGAAGGGGCGGGGGTAATTGCTCCGACGTGCTCGGTGCGCTTCCTCCTACTACGACGCCCCGCGGCGGTCTTACCTCCCCCTGAAAGGGGGAGGTCGCTCGACTGAGCGAAGCGAAAGAGAGCGGGTGGGGCTCATTCTTAAGAGTACGATCGTGACCCCCTCCCGACTGCCCTCGCGATGCGAGCGCAGTCGACCTCCCCCTTTCAGGGGGAGGTAAAGAGAAGAGTCACTTCCCAGCCGTCGCCTTCTTCAGAAATTCCATCAGCGCGTTGCGGTCCTCCGCCGATCCGATGGTCTGTTCCGGCATCTTCGTCCCCGGCGTGTAGGCATTCGGCCCGACCTCGAACAGCTTAGAGACCGTTTCCGGCGTCCACACGATGTCGAGCTTCTTCAACGCGTCCGAAAAATCGTATCCCGGCAGCGACGCGATCCTGCGGCCAAAAATGCCGGCGAGAGTCGGTCCCGCGCGATTGCCCTGATCGGACGACAGCGTGTGGCAGGCGATGCAGGCACGATAGATTTCGGCGCCGCGGTCACCGGCATAGGCCGCGAGCGGATCGGTCACATCGTTGAGCGGCACCGCGCCGACATGCTCGCCGGTGCTGGCATCCCAACGCCGCACCATGCGGTCCATGCCGCCGGTCAGCAGCGACGTGCCGTCGGGAAAGAACGCCACCGACCAGACCGGCAGGCCCGGACCGACCAGCGTGCGCTCGATCGCGCGTGTTCTGCGGTCGATGATCGACACCGATCCCCGGATGCCCGCCGCGGCGATCCGCGTTCCATACGGCGACAGCGAGAGCGCGATCACCGGGGTTTCGGTGACTTCGAGTTCGCCCGTCGTCTCGCCCTGCATCGAAACGAAATAGAGCTGACCATTGGCACCGGCCGCGACAATCTCGCCATCCGGTGCAACCGCAACGGCATTGAGCGGTGTCGGCAGCGTCGCGATCACTGGCGCGGCATTGCCGGTGAGCGGCCAGATTCGCACTGTTGCGTCATAGCCGGCGCTGACAAGCGCCCGCCCGTCGGCTGTGAACGCAACGCCATTCACATTCTGCGTATGGCCATCGAGCACGCGCGGCGCACCGCCCGCGACCGGCCACAGCCGGATGGTGCGATCCCATGATGCCGACGCAATGGTGTTGCCATCGGGCGAAACCGCCAGCGCGACAATCGGCGCGGTGTGGCCTTCGAACGCGCGTTCGGGAAGCGGGATGCCGGGTTTCCAGATCGCCAGCTTTCCGTCTTCACCGCCGGTGACACCGCGACCATCCTTCAGGAAAGCGACCGCATTCACCGCGCTCTCGTGGAAGCGCAACACCTGCTCAGCCGCGCTGCGCGACAGCGACCAGCGGATCGCGGAGGTGTCGAAGCTGCCGGAGATTGCACTTGCGCCATCGGGTGCGACCGCAACCGCGCGCACCGGTCCGCCATGCCCGCGCATCTGCGCAAGCGCGGGCTGACACATCAGTGTTGTAACGAATCCGAAACAGAACAGACGAACCAACATACGGATTTCCCGTCAGGCGACCCGCACAAGTTAATCATCCGCAGGCCGCATGCCCAGCGCCCGGATGCGGTTCCGTGTCGCCTCGTCATGCAGCACCGCGCGAAACGCCTCGACGCCTGGCCGCTCGCGCCAGTTTTCGACCATGAGGAAGTCATACTCTTCCGGCGCCACCGGCAGAAACCCAAGGCCGTACACGCGCGCGACCGGTTCGATCGCGAAGCCCCAGTCGGCGCGGTTTTGCGCGATCGCGGCCGCCACCGCATTGTGCGATTTCGGCTGATTGGCATAACCCGGTGGGCGTGTTCCCTTCAGCTTCTGGTCCATCAGCACGCGGGTTCCGGAACCGGCATTGCGATTGACCATCAGGCAGGAGGGGTCCGCAAGCGCTGCGGCCATGGCCTCGTCCGCGCTCTTGCCCTCGAAGCGGGGATCGCCGGCCCGATACAGAAACCCTTGCGAACGCTGCCAGCCCTTGACGAGTGACAGGCCGGGCTCGATCAGATGCGTGTTGTAATGTCCGCTGTCCGGATCGATCAGATGCACCGGCGCGATGTCGCATTCGCCGCGGCGCGCCGCCGCGACACCGCCCAGGCTGCCGACCGCGATCACACGTGCGCTGAAGCCGCGACCCGCAAGCGCGCCGACCACAACATCGAGCGCCACATCGTGACTGCCCATGATCACGAGATCGGGCGCTCGCACCGCAGCGCCGATCAAGGTCACGTCGCTCGTGGTTTCGGCATCGAGCGCGCTCGCCAGCGCGTCGATCTCGATGAATCCGTCCGCCTGCGAAAACGCGGTGACCGAGCCCGAGCCCTTGGGGGAGGGAAACGCGATCATGCCGTCCTCGCCCTGCACCAGCGCGACCAGCGCGAATTCCTTGCGGCCCAGTTCGGACGGCACCCGCATCGGAATGCGCGCGCTGACCTTGCGCGCATGTTCCGCCAGCAGCCCTGCAAGCGCACGGATCACCGGCGCAACAAAGGCATGGAAGGTGAAGATGGCGGAGGTCGGAAATCCCGGCAGCACGATCACCGGCTTGCCGTCCGCGACGGCCAAACAAAGCGGCTTGCCGGGCTTCAGCGCAACGCCATGAACCAGGATGCCGGGTTTGCCGAGGTCCGACACGATGCGATGCGATAGATCGCCCGCGCCTTTGGAGGTGCCGCCGGATAAAACAAGCATGTCGGTCTCGGCCAGTGCTTTGCGCATCGCAGCGCCGAGCGCGGCCTCATCATCCGGGAATGCGCCATACGCGACCGGCTCGCCGCCGGCTTCCGTCACGGCGGCCGCAACAATCGCACCGTTCGAGTCATAGATGCCGGCGGGCCGCAGCGCTTCACCGACCGGCACCAGTTCGTCGCCGGTCGAGAGGACAGCGACTTTAGGACGGCGGACCACATCGACTTGCGCAAGGCCGCAGGCGGCGAGCATGCCGATCTCGCGCGAGCCGATCAGCGTGCCCTTGCGCAGCAGCGTTTCGCCGCGCGCGATGTCGGAACCGGTATAGGCGATGAACTGGCCGGGCGCCGCAGGTCTGCGGACTTCGATCGCCGGATTTTGTGCATCATCGAGCAGATCGGTGTGCTCGATCATCACCACAGCATCGGCACCACGCGGAATGACGCCCCCGGTCGCAAGCGCAGTCGCCGTGCCAGACGCCACCTCGATCTGCGGCGCATGTCCGCAAGAGATGACTTCGCGATTCAGGATCAGCCGGCACGGCGCGTTGTCGCTTGCACCCGCGGTGTCGGCAGCGCGCACCGCGAAACCGTCGACGCCCGAGCGATCGAACGGCGGCACGTCGATCGGCGCCCCGATATCGTGCGCGAGTACACGACCCAGGGAAGCAGATAGTGATACGGCTTCGATTCCGCGCGGCGACAGGTCAAGGTGCTGGCGGAAGCGCTGCGTCGCGTCCTCGGCCGATACGACGTCCAGGAATTGCTCCTGCCGCGCGGCCCGGCGCACCGCGTCGATTAAGGCGCTTTCCGGTTTGGTCAGATGGCTCACGGCAACGGCCTCATCTCGACAGCGGTCCCCGCCGGATAGCCTTCGCTCTCCGCCGGCACCAGCATCCAGCCGTCGGCACGTGCCAGCGATTGCAGCGACAGATAGCCGGAGGCCAGCGGCTCGACCTCGTCGCCGACGCGGCGGAGCGGGATGACGTCGGCGATTCCGACGGTCGATGTCACCTTGCGCGCCAGAGTCGCCTTGATGGCGATATCGCTGTCATCGGTACATGTCAGCCGGGCGAGCAGCGCCCGGCCGATCACCAGCCAGCACGCCAGCGCTGCGTCGATCCGACCGGGCATCAGCAAAGCCGGTCGGCCATTGGCCATCCCGAACGCGGCGGTGTCGCCCGGCGACAATCCGATGCCGTGGCAAGTCACGGTACCAGCGCGTGCGAGGGCGATGACGGAGCGATCATCGCGCCCTTCGCCGGTGCCGCCGATGGCGATGATCGCATCGGCAGCATCGCTGAGAAGTGCATTGTCGAGATCGGATGATCTTTCCACCGTCGCTCCGGTTGCGAGGCAGGCATGAGCCACCATCGATGTGGCGGCTTCCAGAATTCTTTCGCCCGGCTTCGCATTGACGATGCGGATACGGGGTTGCCCGATCGCGACAGCCTCGACCCCCGCGGCAATCAAGACCGCGACATCGCTTGCACGCAACCGCGCACCTTTTCGGCAAAGGACTGCATTCGCCTCGACGTCGCCGCCGGACGGCAACACCGATTCTCCCGGTGCGGCCGGGGTCATGATCTGCATCAGGCCGCCGAAGACTGAGACGGCATCGAGCGGCGCCACCGCGTCGGTGCCGGGCGTAAGTGCGGCAAACGCATCGACGCGTTGCGGTGGGGGCTGCAATGTCAGTGGCGCATAGGGGCCTGCGTCGCGCGTCGCATCCGACGAGACCGCCCACCCATCACGCAAGGCGATTGGCACAGGTGGCAAAGCCGCGGTGGCAGACACATCGGCCGCAAGGATACAGCCCTGCGCGTTTGCCGTGGCGATCTCACGCGGCGCCACCGGCTGGACGCCTGCAATCGCTGCAAGCACCTCCGCGAGCGGGGTGAGGCGCCCAATGCGCTGGTGCATAACCGTATCCGCATTCATGGTTGCGTTTCTGACGAACGCGCCATACTGGGTCAAGCCACTGAAATAATTGTTGGTTTGCGAGCACGCAAAACTTAAGCGGCATAGCCTGGGCCTATGGGGATGACCGAAAAGACCGTCAATCTGCGGGGATTGAAATGTCCGCTCCCGGCACTCCGGACCAAGAAGGTCCTCAAAAGCATGGCCGCGGGGGACGTCATCGTGGTCGAATGCACCGATCCGCTGGCCGCGATCGATATCCCGAACCTGATCAACCAGACCGGCGATGTGCTGGAAGGTACCGAACGGGCAGAGGATGTCATGACCTTCCGGATCAGGAAGACCTAGGCCGTCATTCTGTCGGTTGAATTTGCGGTCCGCTTCGGGGATGGTCGCCGGCCCCGCCCCCGGAGGACGACTTGCCAGCTTCACCAGACATGCCCCGCGCCTCCAGCGCGCTCTCCCGCTTTACAGTGCTCGACCTGACCCGGGTGCGGGCGGGGCCGACATGCGCGCGGCAATTGGCGGATTGGGGCGCCAATGTGATCAAGATCGAGGCGCCGGAGCGGCTGGAAGGCGGCGACCCGATCGGCGGGGCGCGGCACGGCTCGGATTTCCAGAATTTGCACCGCAACAAGCGCTCGATCACGCTCGATCTGAAGAGCGAGGCCGGCCGTGCGACCCTGTTAAGGCTCGTAGAACACGCAGACGTCGTGATCGAGAACTACCGACCAGACGTGAAACGACGCCTGAGGATCGATTATCCGGACGTAAAGCAAGTCAACCCGCGCATCGTCTATGCCAGCATCTCGGCCTACGGCCAGGATGGCCCCTACGAGGCATGGCCGGGCTTCGACCAGATCGCGCAGGGGATGGGCGGCATCATGTCAGTGACCGGACTGCCAGGTCAGGGACCGGTGCGGGCCGGTGCGGCGGTCGCCGACATGACCGCCGGCCTGTTCGCGGCACTCGGCATAATGACCGCGCTGCTTGAGCGTGAACAATCCGGCGAAGGCCAGTATATCGAGACGTCGCTGCTCGCCGCGCAGATCTTCCTGCTCGACTTCCAGGCGGCGCGCTGGCTGATCGACAAGGAAGTGCCCGGCCAGGCCGGCAACAATCACCCCACCGCCGTCCCGACCGGCGTTTACAAAACCAGCGACGGCCACATCAATATCGCCACCACCGGCTCGCCGACCTGGGTTCGGTTCTGCAAGGCGATCGGCGGCGAGCATCTCGCCGAACACCCCGATTACGCGACCAATGCGTTGCGCATGAAGAACCGCGATGTGTTGAATGCCGATATCGAAAAGACATTGGCCGCCGATACCAGCGCCAACTGGATCGAGCGGCTGAATGCGGCGGGTGTCGCCGCCGGCCCGATCTACAGGATGGACGAGGTGTTCGCGGACAAGCAGGTCCAGCATCTGGGCGTCGCCACCGACATGGAAACGCCGGACCGCGGCACGCTGCAGGTGATCCGGCAACCGTTCACGATGTCACGCACGCCTAGCAGGATCGCAATACCCACGCCGGAACGCGGCGAGCATACCGATGCGGTGCTGACCGAGTTCGGATTCAGCAAGGACGAGATCGAGGCGCTGAAAAAGGCCGGCGCGACGTAGCAAATCGCCCCGTTCGTCCCCGCGAAAGCGGGGACCCAGAATAACGAGCGAACACCGTGCTTGTCGTCCTGGGTCCCCGCTTTCGCGGGGACGAACGGAAATGACAATGACCGAATTTTAAAAAAGGACCGAGTGAATGACCGACAAGATGCTCTCGCGCAAGGATGGCGGGATCGGCTATTTGATCTTCAACAATCCGGAGCGGCACAATGCGGTCTCGATGGAGATGTGGGCGGCGACCGGCGACATCCTCGAACAATTTCGCAACGACCCGGACGTGCGTGTGGTGGTGCTGACCGGCGCCGGCGGCAAAGCGTTCGTGTCCGGCGCCGACATCTCGAAATTCGGAGCCGAGCGCTCGAGCGAGGAGGCCGTGGCCAAATACAACGCCACCACCGAACGGGCCTTCTCCGGCGTGCATGACTTCCCCAAACCGACCATCGCGATGATCCGCGGCTATTGCATCGGCGGCGGCATGGCGCTCGCGACCTGTTGCGACATGCGGATCGCCACGCCGGGTTCGAAATTCGGGATTCCCGCGGCCAAGCTCGGGCTCGGCTACGATCACAAGGGCATCCGGCGGCTGATGGATGTGGTCGGGCCGTCTTTCGCGAAAGAGATTTTCTTCACGGCGCGGCAATTCGACGCCGAGGAGGCGCGCAGAATGGGATTCGTGAACCGTGTGGTGGCGGATCCCGAGCTTGAAAACTACGTGAAAAACTATGGCGACACGATCGCAGGCAATGCGCCGCTGACGATCGCCGCCGCCAAGCATGCCATCAGCGAACTTCTCAAAGATGAAGACGAACGCGATATCGACAGCGTGGTGGCCGCGGTGAAAAGCTGCTTCGACAGCAAGGACTACGTCGAGGGCCGCACCGCTTTCATGGAGAAGCGCAAGCCGGCGTTCAGGGGGCAATAGCCATCTCTGGCTGGGGCATCACAGGCCACTGGCAGGGGTCCCGAGCGGGATGATTGTCTATTCCAGAAGGCTCCCCCGGTTAAAAACATCCCGGTTGGTACTATTTCTGGTGAACACGCTCGGTTTGTGTTAAAATCGTCCCGATAAGGACGATTATGCAGACAATAACCGACAGTAAAAGCTTGGGAAGCCTCGTCCGCCATGAGCGAAAAGCTCAAGGGTTGACGCAGGAAGAACTCGCCGGCCTCACCGGGGTCGGAGTGCGGTTCGTGCGCGAACTGGAGGCGGGCAAGGAAACCTGCCAGGTGGGACTGGCCCTTCAGGTCGCAAGGGCACTCGGTCTTGTGCTGACCGCCCGCGGCAAGCGGGAGGCTCCATGACCCATTTGCTGGACGTGTATTTCCGGGAAACGAAGGCAGGTACTCTCGGCCAGCAGGAGAACGGCACGCTCTCGTACGCTTACGATGCCGCGTACCGGAACGCCGCAGACGCGCGGGCGATATCGTTTTCCATGCCGCTCCGGGAAGCCGTGTTCGAAGACGGCGTCGTCCGTCCCTTTTTCTCGGGTCTGCTGCCCGACGAGGGGGCGCGCCAAAAACTGGCTGGCGCGCTCGGCGTTTCGGCTGGCAACGCTTTCGGTCTTCTGAAGATTATCGGCGGGGAATGCGCAGGCGCGCTATCCCTTTATCCTGCGGGCAAGACGCCGCCTCCTTCCGACGACGACGGCGCGGAAATTTTGACTGAAAAGCGGCTCGGGGAAATTCTCGCCAAGTTGCGCGAACGGCCTCTGCTCGGCGGCGAACAGGGCGTGCGCCTGTCGCTTGCCGGGGCGCAGGACAAACTGGCGGTGTGCGTCGAGGGCGACAGGATCGGCCTTGCAAAAGGCGGGCGCCCGACCACGCACATTCTGAAGCCTGCGATTCAGGTTCTTGATGGCTCCGTTGAAAACGAACTCTTTTGTCTGCGTCTTGCCGCGCGGCTCAAACTTCCCGTACCGTCAGCCGAACTGCGTCGCAACGGCAAGGTCCCGTTCCTGCTGATAGAGCGATACGACCGCGTGAAGGAGAAATCGGGACACATCACCCGCCTACATCAGGAAGACTTCTGCCAGGCGCTCAGCGTGCCGCCAGAACTAAAATATGAAGAAGAGGGCGGACCAGGAATAGAGCGATGCCTTGATTTGATCAATCGGGCGACGGCCCGGCCGGCGGCTGATCGCCTTGGCTTCATTCGCATGCTTATCTTTCATTACCTCGTCGGCAACGCCGACGCGCACGGCAAGAACTATGCGCTGCTTTATCGCAAAACGACGCCCGATCTGGCGCCGCTTTACGACGCCGTCTGCACGGCCGCGTATCCGCGCCTTGCCAGGACGCTCGCGATGAAGATCGGCGGCCGTAACATCCCGGACACGATACAATGGGCGCAATGGAAGACGATTGTTCCCGATGCGCGCGCGGCACAGCGCCTGCTGGCGAAGGACATGGCCGATCTGGCGGGCGCTATCCGTGGGGAAGCTGATAGCCTCATCGCGGAGTTGAAGGAAACAGGTATCCACCACGCCATTCTGAAGACGGTCCGGTCTATCGTCGAAACGCGCGCAACGCATTTGCTGCGCATAGCGGAGAACGTCTAAAGTCGTTTCGCTTGTCTTTGCGCTGACGCCCCTACTATCCGATAGTTCGGGACGTAAGAAGCAACTCGAAGCGAGTAATCGCTTCAAGATTCTAAATCCAAGCTTTGATCACCTAGAGCGGTTCACTTTCATGTTGAAGCAGCCACCCTCCTGAGTGCGCGGTACCATTTCAATCAAAACTGAAAATGATCTAGGTTACGCAGCCGGCGTAAATTTGGCTGCGGACAAGCCTCGAAGAGGATGCACGGACCGTCGCTCGGCGAGGCCGTTGCTTCACGACTGGGCTCAGGGTGACGGATCAAGCGCAGCGCACCACCTCGACCCTCAGTTTGATATCCCTCGCGCGCAAGCGCACGATCACGTAGCTGTGCTCCTCTTCGTTTCCTGTAGCGGGCTCAACCGCGCCGCAATGACTTGTCATAGGGGTATTACGCACCAGCTATCTCGGAAGGAGATTAGCTATGGTTGACCCCAAAATCATCGATGAGCAGATCACGATTTCGGCGAATGACGCACGCGGCTCACTCGGCGCGAAAAGCGGCACTTTGGGCGACACGCTGTTGCCGATGCTTATTGGCATGATTGTCCTGACCATCGTCGGCATTTTCATCGCCTTCATGGTTATTCGTTGAACATCTCGTATTTATAGCACCAGCGGAGATTTCGAAGTGGAAGCCAGCACCAAAGAGCTCGACAATTTGCAAACCGCCGTATCGATGGAGATGGCAGCCGTGCATCAGTATCTCTTGCACGCGCATGTCATGGAGGATTGGGGCCTGGCAAAGCTCGCGGCCAAAATGCGCGAAGAGGTGCAGGAAGAACTTGGGCATGCCGATGCCTACATGCAGCGCATCATGTTCCTCAAGGGCAATCCGGAGGTAATGGCGTCCAAGCCGCCACAGCGTGCACAAGCGCTCAAGGACTTGTTCGAGGCCGATCTCCGCGACGAAGAAGACTCCATCAAGTTCTACACGCAGGCCGCACAGGCTGCCGGCAAGGCGGGTGATATCGGCACGCGTAGCCTGTTCGAAAAAACTGCGCTCGACGAGGAAGGGCACATGGCGTGGCTTGAGATGCAATTGTCATTGCTCAAGCGCATGGGCGAGCCGGCCTATTTCGCCATGCAGGTCGGGAGTCACGGCCAGAATAGCGGGACGACGGAATGTGCTGCAGCGCAGGTTGGATAACGACCGGCAGAGACGCCAGACGCCATAAGCAAGATGCATCGCATCGACTTGGACGACGTTTCGCGTGAGCCCCCGATGGGCCCACCCCAGACGGCGACCAATCTCGACTTCTATAAGTCGCAGATTTGCGCCGCTGCAATTTCACTTCGTGAAATGCGTCGTGTTGAGCGCGAGGTGGTCGCGCTGGATCAAGTCTGCTAAGACGCGCGCCTCTATCCGCTCCGTCACCCTGAGGTGCCCGCGCTGAAGCGCGGGCCTCGAAGGGCGACGGCCCCATCTCTGGCCGTACGTCCTTCGAGGCTCGCTTCGCTCGCGCCTCAGGATGACGGGTCGAAATCCAGTTCGAGGCAATAGCACCATGTACACCGACCTTCAGCTCTACATCGACGGCGAGTGGCTCAACGGCAAGGAGCGCAAGGGCGAAGAGGTGATGAACCCCGCCACCGGCAAATCGCTCGGCACGCTGCCGCACGCCTCGAAGGCCGATCTCGATCGTGCGATTGACGCCGCCAACAAGGGTCTCGCTGTGTGGCGCACGACCAGCGCCTACGATCGCGCGAAGGTGATGCGCAAGGCCGCCGATCTGGTGCGCGAGCGCACCGATCACATTGCGCGGGTGATGACGCAGGAGCAGGGCAAGCCGTTTCCGGAGTCGCGCCTCGAGGTGCTCGGCACCGCCGACATCATCGACTGGATGGCCGAGGAAGGCCGCAGGGCCTATGGCCGCATCGTGCCGGGCCGGGCTAAGAACATTCGCCAGCTGGTGTTGCAGGAGCCGGTCGGGGTGGTCGCGGCGTTCACACCCTGGAACTTTCCGACATTGACGCCGGTGCGCAAGATCGCGGGCGCGCTCGCGGCCGGCTGTTCGATCATCCTGAAAGCCGCAGAGGAAACGCCGGGCTCCTGCGTCGAACTGGTGAAGTGTTTCGCCGATGCCGGGCTGCCGAAGGGCGTGCTCAATCTAGTGTTCGGCGTGCCGGCCGAAGTCTCGGAGCATCTGATCGGATCCGACAGCGTGAAGAAGATTTCCTTCACCGGCTCGGTGCCGGTCGGAAAGCTGCTCGCAGGTCTCGCCGCCAAGGGCATGAAGCGCGCCACCATGGAGCTCGGCGGACATTCGCCGGTGGTGGTGTTCGGCGACGCCGACCCGGAGAAAACCGCCGACACCATCGCGGCGTTCAAGTTCCGCAATGCCGGCCAGGTCTGCATTTCGCCGACCCGCTTCTATGTGCAGGAGGGCGTGTATGACCGCTTCCTCAAGCGCTTCACTGAATTCGCGGAGAATGTGAAGCTCGGCGACGGCCTCGACACGGACACCACGATGGGCCCGCTCGCCAATCCGCGCCGGCTCGACGCGATGGAGGCGATCGTGCAGGACGTCAAGGCGCGCGGCGGCAAGGTCGTCACCGGCGGCAAGCGGCGCGGCAACCAGGGCTATTTCTTCGAGCCGACCGTGGTCACCGACGTGCCGGACGATTCCAAGATCATGACCGAGGAGCCGTTCGGTCCGGTGGCGCCGATCGTGCGGTTCAAGAGCTTCGACGAGGTGGTGGAGCGCGCCAATTCGCTGCCGTTCGGTCTTGCGTCCTATGCCTTCACCAGCAGTGCGCAGACCGCGACCATGATCGGTGACGCCTTGCAATCCGGCATGGTCGGCGTGAACTCGGTCGCGATCTCGACGCCGGAAACGCCGTTCGGCGGCATCAAGGAATCTGGCTACGGCTCCGAAGGCGGCATCGAAGGGCTGGAAGCCTACACCAACCGCAAGTTCATCTCGCAGGGGTGAGGACGTTTTTGCTGTCGGCACTACAGGCCGCAGCCGACCTGCTCCGAATGATTGATGCCCCGCCTTTGGCGGGGCATCATATTTTTCAGTTCACCTCGCGCGAAGGGAACGTAGCTCGGGTTCCACAATTGCCTCACTGGACAAGGTGAGCCTGGGTGAAATTATGCGGTCGTTTCCTTTCAACATCTTCGCGATTTTGCTTACGGCATTCATCGCCTCGCCTGACACGGCGCAGGCGCAAGCGCGCGACGGCAACCTCGGCTGGCGTCCATACGTGGACGAGCGCACCGGAACCCGGGTCGATTTTCCGTCCGCGCTGTTCCCGATCGATGGTGGCGCGACCGAGCGCGGGATTGGCCGGGTGTTTGAACGCGACGACGGCCGGGCCAAATTCTCAACCTATACACTCCAGAACGAGGAGGGCGACACGCCTCGGACTTATCTGAGGAAGTTTCTCAAAGTGAACCCGTCGACGATCGATTACCGGCGCGTGACCGATCGCTTCTTCGCAGTGTCCGGGGTGCGTGACGGCGAAGTCTATTACAGCCGCTGCAACTTTCACGGCCGGATGCATTGCGTCTATATCTCGTATCCGCAACGTGAATTGCGCGCATGGGACGGCATCGTGACCCGGATCAGCCTGTCATTGCGCGGACCGCGCAACGACAACGCGCAGCGGTGATGAAATGCTTGTCATCGCCCGCGAAGGCGGGCGATCCAGAAAGCTTGTGATGACTGGATGCCCCGCCGTCGCGGGGCATGACAATTTCTAGGCGCCGGTTTCGGTTTCCAACGGACGCGGAAGATCCATCCCCTGACACGCGCGCCAGACCTTCTCCATGGTCGCCGGCATGTCCATCTGGGCCGCGGCGGGAACCGCATCCGCAATCGCATTCATGATCGCGGCGAGCGACGCGGTGGTGCCGGCTTCACCGACACCCTTCACGCCGAGCGGATTGGTGGTCGCGGGCACCGGATGCGAATCGTCGCGCAGCAGCGACGGCATGTTGTGGGCGCGCGGCATCGCGTAATCCATGAACGAGCCGGTCACCAGCTGGCCGCTGCCCTCGTCATAGACCGCGTGTTCCAGCAACACCTGACCCAGCCCTTGCGCGATACCGCCATGGACCTGGCCGTGCACCAGCGTGTGATCGAGCATGGTGCCGCAATCGTCGACCGCGTAATAGCCGACCACCGTGACCTCGCCGGTCTCCGGCTCGATCTCGACTTCGGCGATATGGCAGCCATTCGGGAAAGTCTGCGGGGTATCGACATCGCGCTTGGTATCGAGCGACTCCGCGATCTCGCCCTGCTCCTTCATCTCGGCTGCTTTCGCCGCAAGATCGAACAGCCCGATCGACCGGTCGGTGCCGACCACCTCGAACAGACCGCGGCGATAGGCGATGTCCTTGTCGTCGGCTTCGAGGATTTGCGCTGCGAGCAGCCGGCCCTTTTCCACCATCGCCTCGACCGTGCGTACCACCGCGGTGCCGGCGGTGATGGTTGAGCGCGAGGCGACCGACGGCCAGCCCTTGATCTCGAATTCGCTGTCGCCCTGCCGATGCTTCACATGCGCCGGATCGATCGCGAGCTGGTCGGCGACCAGACGCGTATAGACGGTGGCATGACCCTGTCCGGTGTTACCGACATTCAGACTGACGACCAGCGAGCCGTTGCCGGGAAATGTCAGCCACGCGCCCTCGTTCGGCACGCCGCCGGAATGTTCGAGGAAGCAGGAGATGCCGATGCCGCGCAGCTTGCCTTGTTCGGCCGACTCGCGGCGGCGGTCCTCGAAGTGCTCGAGGTCGGCGAGCGCCAGCGTCTTCTCGAAGATCTGCGGAAACTCGCCAGAATCGAAGGTGGTGCCGATCGCGGTCTTGAACGGAATGGCTGACGACGGGATCAGATTGCGCTTGCGGATTTCGACCTTGTCGATGCCGGTGATGCGCGCGGCCTCATCGACCAGCCGCTCGATCAGATAATTGGCTTCAGGGCGACCGGCGCCGCGATAGGGACCGGTCGGCACCGTGTTGGTGTAGACGCATTGCACGCCGATATCGAGTTTCGGAATGTCGTACATCGCCGGAAAGCAGCGCGCGAAATTGTTGGTCGCCAGCTGAATGCCGGCGGAGGCGACATAGGCGCCGAGATTCTGGATCTGGCGCGCGCGCAACGCCAGGAACTTGCCATTGGCATCGAGCGCGAGTTCGCCTGTCGTGACATTGTCGCGCGCCTGGTTGTCGCTGTTGAAGGCTTCCGAGCGGCTCGCCATCCAGTGAACCTTGCGGCCGTATGCCTTCGCGGCGGCAAGCAGCACCGGATATTCCGGATAGGCGCCGCTCTTCAGTCCGAACGCGCCGCCGACATCTTCGGTCACGACCCGCAGCATCTGTTTGTCGATGCCCATGATGGCCGCGAGCATATCGCGCATCGGGCCCGCGCCCTGCGAGCAGACCCGCAGGGTGTAGCGCCCGGACTTTGCGTCGTACTGCGCGGTGCCGCCGCGGGTTTCCATCGGCGCCATCACCATCCGCTGCTGCACCACATTGATGCGCGCGACATGTGCGGCCGATGCGATGATGCGATCGATCGCGGCGACATTGGCGGGATCGTCAACCGGGCCGGGATAATCGACCGCGATATTGCCGGCGATGGCGCCGTAAAGCTGCGGCGCATCCGGCTTCAACGCCTCCCGCGCATCGACCAAAGCAGGCAGCTCCTCGTATTCGACCGCAACCTTTTCGGCGGCGTCCAGCGCCTGGGTCAGGCTGTCGGCGACCACCATGGCGACGGCCTCGCCGACATGCATGACCTTGCGCTCGGCGAGGCAGGGCCGGTGCGCAAAAACCGCCTTGGCGCCGCCACGGCCGGCGATCGGGGGATGACGCGTGACGCTGCCGATGCCGTCGAGATCGGCCGCGGTCAGGATGCCGAGCACACCGGGCGCCTGCAGCGCCTCATCGAGCGAGATCGACACGATGCCGGCATGGGCATAGGGCGAGCGCACGAACACCGCGTGCGCCACGCCCTGCTTCTCGACGTCATCGACGAACTGGCCGCGCCCGCGGATGAGGGCGTCGTCCTCGACACGGGGGCCGTGGTGGGGGTGGTCGGAATCAGCTGCCATGACGAGGTCATAAGCGGGCGTGGCGCCTTAGGGAAGGGGCGCGCGCTGCGCCTTGATCATGTCGGCGATGCCCGCCAGCGTCTCATTTGTCAGCGGAATGTCGACCGGCTGGTTGCGCTCGGCCGAGAGGTCGGCGGCCAAGTAGCATTCCATCACGGTGCGGGCGCTTTCCGGCGACACCATCGGCGGCCGGTCCATGATGCAGGATTCCAGGAAATGGATGGTTTCCGGGCCCATCTGGCCGGCAAAGACATGGTCGACCTGCTCGCCCGGCATGGTCGACATCGGATATTGCATGCCGTCCTTCACCGTGTTCAGCCAGTGGTCGCGTGCGGTGTCGTCGAGGAATAGCGAGCCCTCGGTGCCGGTGATCTCGATGGTGGTGGCGCAGTAATTCGGATAGCTGGGCGGCAGATTCCAGCCGCCGCCGATCGCGACCAGCACGCCGTTGTCCATCTTCACCGTCGACCACATGATGTCATAGGAGCCGTTGACCGGCTTCATGAAGCCGTAGGCGCCCTGCGAATACACGCTGACCGGCTTCGCCGGCTCCAGCAGCCAGAACACGATGTCGAGGTCGTGAGTGGATTCCATTGCGGCGGGCGAGAGCCGCACGCGGCTTGCGATCTTCTTGCCGAGGCTGCGCGACAGATGCCGGCTCACCATCACGGAGACCGGCTTGCCGAGGGTGCCATCGGTCAGCTTCTTCTTGGCATAGGCGAATTTGGTGTTGAAGCGTTGCGAATAGCCGATCGTGAACTTGACGTTGTTGCGTTTGGCGATCGCGATCAGTTCGTCGGCCTCGTAGAGCTCGAGCGCGATCGGCTTTTCCAGCAGCACATGCTTGCCGGCTTTCAGGCAATCGCGCGCGATCGGGTAATGCGTACTTTCCGGCGTGGTGGAGATGTAGACCACCTTGACCGCATCGTTTTTCACGATGTCCTGGTAGTCGGCGGTCGCAACCGCGGCATCGGTCAGCGCCTGGATTTCCTTCAGCCGCTCCGGCCTGATTTCGCAGACATGCAGTTTCTTGACCAGCGGATAGCGCGACAGCGTCTCGGCGCGAATACCACCGCACCATCCAGTGCCAATGACGGCCACTTCAATCGGTTCTACCGGCATTTCGTCTCCACCCCGCGTCATATGTTGTTGCAAGCATTGACTGCGAGTTGGATTGCCGGGTCAAGCCCGGCAATGATGGCCGCTAGGCCGCTTTCACGATGCCGAAAACCGTCTCCGCGAATTGCGGATAAACCTCGGCCAACTCGGGCGCGACGGCCTCGCGCAAGGTCCGCAACGTCTCGGCATCTGGCGCGGGCGTTTCCGGCACATGGTCCGGGCAATCGTAGTCGAAGCCGGTATGCTCGGCGATCTCCGCGACCGAATGCCCCGGATGCACGCTTTGCAGCCGGAAGCGGCGGCGTTCCTTGTCGAACGCGAACAGGCAGCGATTGGTGATCAGCGCCAGCGGTCCGCCGGTGCGATAGACGTTGTCCTCGCTGATGCCCGGCGCGCTGATGAAATTCACCTTCGGCACCAGCGTGCGGCGCGAATGCTCGGTGCGGAACAGGATCACCTTCGGCACCACGAAATACAGGTAGGCCGATCCGAACGAACCGGGAAAGCGCACCTGCGGCCTGTCGTGTTCGCCGATCCCGACGAGATTTATGTTGCCCTCGCCGTCGATTTCGCCGCCGGAGAGAAAGAACACGTCCATCCGGCCCTGGCCGGCGCAATCGAACAATTCGACGCCACCCTCGGTGAAGAAATTGTGCTTGCGGCTTTGCAGCAGCGATACGTAAGGCCGTCCGCCGCAGCGCGCCTTCTGCAGCAATGCGGCCGCGGCCGGAATCGGCGACGCGTTACCGACCGCGATGTGGCGGACATCGCCGATCAGATCCGCAACGCTGGCAATGAGCAGTTCTTCGGGCTGGAAGGTCATCGGAATGCTCTACGCCGCTTTTTTCCCACACACATACTCATCGCAATAACGCGCGAAGCCGTCCGCCGTTTTCGCCAGCCGCGCGTATTCGGCAAGATGCGCCACATCGACCGGGTAATAATCCGGCAATGACATCGGCCAGGCACCGTTCTCCACCACCGCGATCGCCTCGACATAAAAGCCGGGCAGCACGCCCGCGGCCATCACCGGATCGTCGAGCAGATTGCCGTCGGCAATGCGCTCCACCGTCACCACGGTCTTGCGTGACGCATGCGCAAGCGTGGTCAGATCGCGCTGCCGCCCGACCCAGACATTGCCGTGCCGGTCAGCCACCGGCGCATGAAACAGCGCGACATCGGGACGGATCGCCGGAAGCAGCACGATCGGGTCGTCGTTGCCGAACGGATTGTCGATCACCCGCCAATCGCTACGGATGTTGATCAGGTCCGATCCGATAATGCCGCGCAGCGGCATGAACGGGTTACCCTTCTCGCCTGCCTGCAGAGCGGCATAGAGCGCCGGGCAGGTGGCATCTTTCATCCGCAGGGTGCCGGCGGTCATCGCCGCGGTGAAGCGCGGCGCTGGCCCCAATTCGCCGAGGCTGACCGCCGAGGTCTCCAGCGTTTCCACGCAGCCCGCGCCAATCAGCATATCGGCCTGCAAAGTGGACGCGGGCAGCGCCACGAGATGCAGATTTTTCACATTGTGATGAGTCAGGTTGCGGCGGATGAGCGCGCGGGTGGCCTCCATCGCGACCCCGGCCTGCTCGCGCGGCACCGCCAGCAGACAGCCATCGGCGATCACCGAAAGCGCTTCATCAAGCGAACAGATAACCGGCATGGGCCCTCCGCGCCGCAATCATAGGTCCCCGCGGCACAAATGCGAAGTGCTTGCGGCGTATGCCCCCTGTGTTACCAAACGCGCTACAAAACGCGGGAGGAATGAATGGCGACCGGAAAGCAGACCATCGGCTGGATCGGGATGGGCCGCATGGGCTACGCAATGGCCGAATGGCTGCTGAAGGCCGGCTATGACGTCTCGATCTGGAACCGGACCAAGGCCAAGGCCGAACCGCTGACAAAGATCGGCGGCAAGGTTGTCGACAAGCTGTCCGACCTCTCCGGCGTGGATGTGCTTTTTGTCATCGTGTCGGCCGGCAAGGATGTGAAAGAGGTCTTGTTCGGGCCCGACGGCGTCGCGCCGAACGGCAAGGGCAAGATGCCCAAGATCGTGGTCGATTGCTCGACCATCTCGGTCGACGATTCGGTCGACATCCGCGAACAACTGACCGCGCTCGGAACGGAATTCGTCGCCTGTCCGGTTTCCGGCAATGCCAAAGTCATCAATGCCGGCAAGCTGTCGGCGGTGGCGTCCGGGCCGGAAGCCGCCTTCCGCAAGGTCGAGGACATGGTGCTGAAGTTCGCGCCCAACGGCGCGTCCTATGTCGGCGACGGCGAACTCGCGCGCATCTGCAAGATCGCTCACAATGTCATGCTCGGTGTGGTGATACAGAATCTGATCGAGATCACGCTGCTCGCCAACAAGATGGGCGTGCCACGCGAAGCGTTCCTGCGCTTCATGAGCAACAGCGTGATGGGCTCGATGTTCACGCGCTACAAGTCGCCGGCCCTGGTCAATCTCGATTGGACCACGACCTTCACGCCCGAATTGCTGCTGAAGGATCTCGATCTCGGTCTCGAGCTCGGCCGCGAGTGGAAGGTGCCGATGCCGGTGACCGCGACCACGCGGGAAATCCTGCAGGGCCATATCGGCAATGCGATCCTGCAGAAGGACCCCAAGGCCTATCTCGAAAAGGATTTCGCCACCCTGATGGAAACCATGGCGGCGGCGTCCGGCATGACGATCGAAAGCGAGAAGAAAAACGTACCGACCGGCCTGGAATAAGGCCTGCGGGGGCGCCGCTGACGTAATTTTGACAAGAGGAACCCACGGTTACCGGCCATATTGCCTCGCCATGCACTCCAGACCCCTTGTCGGAAGCCGACTCCGTGCCTGTATAATTGGCACCTGTTTTGCACATCCGATTCGGATGGATGATCCGGATCCACGGTTCGGACCGGAGTTCCGAGGTGATTAATGGAGGCCTTGATGCGAAAGTCACTGCCGTTGCGCGTGGTGCTGTTGCTGGTCTCGGTTCTGTGTCTGTCAGCCGCGTCCGGCCCCGCCTCCGCACAGGGTGACGGCGCCAAGGCTCTGACTGAGGAACTGCTGTCGTCGGTCGTCAGGATCAAGACCTACATCAACCCGGATGGCCGCACCGTCGACAATCTCGGCCAGGAGCGAGATGGCTCCGGCATCGTGATCGACGACGAGGGGCTGATCCTCACCATCGGCTATCTGATGGTGGAGGCACATGCCGCGGAAGCGATCACCAATGACGGACGCAAGATCCCGGCGGAGGTGATCGGCTACGATCACGATACCGGCTTCGGCCTGCTCAAGGCGGTGGCGCCGCTGAAGGTCCGGCCGTTGCTGTTCGGCAAGTCGTCGGACCTCAAAGTCGGCGACCCGGTGCTGGCGGCGAGCTTCGGCGGACGTGATGGCATCGCGCCCGCCCGGGTGGTGTCGCTGCGCGAATTCGCCGGCTCCTGGGAATACCTGGTCGACGGTGCGATTTACACCGCGCCTGCCCACTCGCATTGGAGCGGCGCCGCCCTGATCACGCGCGAGGGCAAGCTGGTGGGCGTCGGCTCGCTGATCGTCGGCGATGCATCCGGCAAGGGCGGCGGCGCCGGCAATCTCTATATCCCGACCGATATCCTCAAACCCATTCTCGGCGATCTGATCGCCAACGGCGCTGCCGGCGGCACGCCCAAACCCTGGCTTGGGCTGAGCACGCAAGCCACCGATTATGGTCTGGTGATCGCGCGCGTCACGCCGAGTTCGCCGGCCGAAAAGGCCGGGCTGCGCAAGGGTGACGTGATCACCAATATCGCCGGCGACACGCCGAAAACCCTGCCGGATTTCTACCGCAAGCTCTGGTCGCTCGGCGCCGCCGGAGCCACCGTGCGGCTCGACATTCAGCGCGACGGCAAGCAGCAGCATATCGACGTGCAATCGATTAACCGCATGGACCATCTGAAGCTGAAGAGCACGTTCTAAACCTGTAATCCGTCATCCTGAGGCGTGTGGCGCAGCCACGCCTCGAAGGATGGACGGCCCAAGTCGCAGCGGCACGGCCGTCGCCCTTCGAGGCTCGTTGCGTTGCGCCGAGCACCTCAGGGTGACGGGATCAGCGTTGTGCCGGATAACCTGCAACGAAGCGCGTACAAGCTTGCCTTGACGGCGGGCATCATAGCGCTCGCATCCGCTGCTTCGCCGTCCGCCTCCGCCCAGTCCTCCTCACCCGACGACTCGATCTGCCTGATGATCGAATCGGCGGCGCGCGATCATGGGCTGCCGTTTGAATTCTTCGCCCGCGTGATCTGGCAGGAGAGCCGCTTTCGCGCCGACGCGGTCGGACCCGTGACCCGCAGCGGCAAGCGCGCGCAGGGCATGGCGCAATTCATGCCCGGCACCGCCGCCGAACGCGGATTGCTCGATCCGTTCGACCCGGTTCAGGCGCTGCCCAAATCCGCGGAATTCCTGAAGGATCTCTGGCTGCAATTCGGCAATCTCGGCCTGGCGGCCGCCGCCTATAACGCGGGCCCCCGCCGGGTGCGCGAATGGCTGACCGGCACCGGCTATATGCCGGGCGAGACCCGCAATTACGTTTCCGCCATCACCGGCATGACCGTCGACGAATGGGCGGCCGAGCGCATCAAGCTGCGTGACGGCAAGGAGACGCAAAAGCCCGAGCAGAAGCCCAAGCCCGGCTGCGGCGAATTGATGGCGATGCTCAAGCGCTCGCCGTCACCGTTCCTCGACGAATTGCGGCAGCGCGTGGTGCATTCGCTGGCGCAGCCCTGGGGCGTGCAGCTTGGCGCAGGGTTCTCGCGCGATCGGGCGATGGCGATGTATGCCCGCGCGCTGCGGCGCTTCGAGCGCGTGCTGAAGGACAAGGATCCGGGACTGCAATCGTCGGTGCTGCGCACCCGCGGGCGCGCGGTATTCTATCAGGTGCGGATCGGTGCCGACACGCGCGCTGCCGCAAACGAACTGTGCAACACGCTGCGCAAGGCCGGCGGTGCATGCCTGGTGTTGCGCAACAGGGGGTGATGATCCGTCGCCCTGAGGCGCTTGGCGCAAAGCGCCAAGCCTCGAAGGGCGACGGCCCAAGCGGTGGCCGTGCATCCTTCGAGGGCGGCTTCGCCGCCACCTCAGGATGACGGATCACTGAACCGGCAGCACGTTGGTATACTTCACCTGCTCCAGTGCGAAGCTCGACTCGATCGAGGCAATGCCGTCGAGCCGGGTCAGCTTTGTTTTCAGGAATTGCTCGTAGGCCGATAGATCGGCGACCACGACGCGCAGCAGATAATCGCGCGGACCGGTCATCAGATAGCATTCCAGCACTTCCGGCCAGCGCGCGATCGCACGGCCGAACTTCGTCAGCGCTTCCTCGCGCTGGCTTTCCAGCTTGATCGAAATGAACACAGAGACCGGCAACCCGACCTCGCGCTGGTTCAGCACGGCAACGTAGCGGGCAATGATGCCGGCCTTCTCCATCAGCCGGACCCGGCGCAGGCAGGGCGATGGCGACAGCCCGACCTTCTCGGACAGTGCCGCAAGGCTCATGCGGCCGTCCTGCTGCAGCAGGGCGAGAATTTTGCGATCGATCGTATCGAGCTGCATTCTTGGATGATCCTGCCTTTAATGATCGTCTTACTAGCTGATAATGCCAATCCTGATCTATATCCTAGCGCAGATTGGAAGCCTCTGCCACTGCCCGCGTGCGACACCTATCGTGCCCCGATCCCTTACCGGGGGTCGCGCCAGTGCGGCGACGACCGCGTCAAAGGACTGCTTCAAGGAGCGCAACATGCAGCCGTCCCGCATCGACATCCTGTCCGAGCTGGAAAAGAAGGTGCTGTGGCTGGCGAGCTGGACCATCCACAACGCCAACCATCTGCGTGACAGCGTCGACGGACTGAAGGTCGGCGGCCACCAGGCCTCGTCCGCCTCGCTGGCGACCATCATGACGGCGCTGTATTTCGACATCCTGCGGCCGCAGGACCGCGTCGCGGTCAAGCCGCATGCGTCGCCGATCTTTCACGCGATCCAGTATCTGCTCGGCAAGCAGACCCGCGAGAAGCTCGAGAATTTCCGCGGCTACAAGGGCGCGCAGAGTTATCCCTCGCGCACCAAGGACATCGACGACGTCGACTTCTCCACCGGCTCGGTCGGACTTGGCGTGGCGCAGACGCTGTTCTCGTCGATCGTGCAGGATTATGTGCGCGCGCATGACTTCGCGAAAGACAAGCCGGAAGGCCGCATGATCGCACTGGTCGGCGACGCCGAACTCGACGAAGGCAATATCTTCGAAGCGGTGCTGGACGGCTGGAAGCAGGACGTGCGCAATTGCTGGTGGATCGTCGATTACAACCGCCAGAGCCTCGACGCCGTGGTGCGCGAGGGCTTGTGGGAACGCTACGAACAGCTGTTCAAGAATTTCGGCTGGGAGGTGGTGATCGTCAAATACGGCGCACTGCAGGAAGAAGCCTTCCGCGAACCGGGTGGTGAGAAGCTGCGGGCCTGGATCGACGCCTGCCCCAATCCGCTCTATTCGGCGTTGGTGTTTCAGGGTGGCGCGGCCTGGCGCAAGCGGTTGCTCGACGAGATCGGCGATCAGGGACCGGTGACGGCGCTGATCGAAAAGCGCTCGGACGACGAACTGGCGCGGCTGATGAACAATCTCGGCGGCCACGATCTGCCGGCGCTGATCAAGGCGTTCCAGAGCATCACGCACGACAAGCCGGTCTGCTTCATCTGCTACACGGTGAAGGGCTTCGGCCTGCCGATGGCCGGGCACAAGGACAATCATGCCGGGCTGATGACGCCTGCGCAGATGGAGACGTTCCGCACCCTGAATCAGGTGCGGCCGGGGCATGAGTGGGACCCCTTCGAGGGGGTGACGATTCCGCCCGAGACACTGCGGACGTTCCTGAAGAACGTGCCGTTTTCGCAGCGCAAGCCTGCCGCGAAGGCCGCGCGACTTGAAATTCCGGACTCGATATCAGTCCCTGTACAGGCCGTGACCTCGACCCAGACCGGTTTCGGCGCGCTGATGAACGAGATCGGCAAATCCAAGGAGACATATGCGTCGCGTATCGTCACGACCTCGCCCGACGTGACGGTCTCGACCAATCTCGGCGCCTGGGTGAACCGGCGCGGACTGTTCGCCCGCGAGTCGATGCTCGATACCTTTCGCAACGAACGCATCCCGTCGACCTTCGCCTGGGAATTTTCGCCGAGCGGCCAGCATATCGAGCTTGGCATCGCGGAGATGAACCTGTTCATCCTGCTGTCCGCACTCGGCCTGTCTCATTCCATCGAGGGCGAGCGGCTGTTGCCAATCGGCACGCTGTACGATCCGTTCATCGCGCGCGGCCTCGATGCATTGAACTATGCCTGCTACCAGGATGCGCGCTTCATCGTGGTGGCAACGCCCTCCGGCATCACGCTCGCGCCGGAAGGTGGCGCGCATCAGTCGATCGCACAGCCGTTGATCGGGATGGCGCAGGACGGACTGGCGTCATTCGAGCCGGCTTTCGTGGATGAACTCGCGGTGATCCTGCGGTTCGCGCTCGACTATATCCAGAAGGACTCCGACGACGCCCCGGACGAGAAAAACTGGTTGCGCGACGAGACCGGCGGCTCGGTCTATCTGCGGCTGTCGACGCGACCGATCGAGCAGCCGCAGCGCGCGATGACCGATGAGTTGCGGCAAGGCATCGTCGACGGCGCTTACTGGCTGCGCAAGCCTGGGCCGAATGCGCAGGCGGTCGTTGCCTATGCGGGCGCCATCGCGCCGGAGGCGATTCAAGCGGTCGGGTTGATGAGCGAGGATCGCCGCGACGTGGGTTTGCTCGCCGTCACCTCAGCCGACCGTCTCAATGCCGGCTGGACCGCGGCACAGCGCGCGCGCGAACGCGGCCTTGTGCACGCACGCTCACATATCGAGCGCCTGCTGGAAGACGTGCCAACGCATTGCGGACTGATCACGGTGCTGGACGGACATCCGGCGACGCTGTCATGGCTCGGCGGCGTGCATGGCCACAGGACCCGCGGACTCGGCGTCGAGCATTTCGGCCAGACCGGGTCGCTGCCGGACCTCTACCGGCACTACGGGATCGATGCGAACGCGATCATCTCTGCGGCGCAAGGCCTTACGGCTGGTCGGCCGATCCGGTATCTGAAGGCGCTGCCGTGAGTCTCTCGGTCAGTCCACGCCGCCCCGGAACGGAAGCGTGGTGATCGCAGCCTGGATCACCGACATCGCGAGCACGATGCCGAAAGCCGCCACCACGATCGAAATTGCATAAGGCAGCACTTTCGGGCGCGGCGTCCCCATCAGCGGCGGCAGTCCGGTCCAGACCAGCCGGATCGCGTAAAGCCCGAGGATCGACAGAAACCGCAATCCGGGAACCGTCAGCACGATCCCGATCAGCCAGACCGGCGTAAAGGAATAGACCGCGAGCTTCAGCGCACTGGTGAAGTTGCGCTCGGACTGGAACAGCGGCGCCATCACGCCGATGGCAAGCGCGGTCAGGTACACGATCACGAAGCTGAACAGATAGCTGATCAAGGCGCGCATCAGCCCGAACAGCATCGGATCGTGCAGCCGGCCGACCGACACCGATACCCCGACCAGACTCGAACCGATGAACCCTGCGATCGCGGGAATGGCGGCCAGCACCGCCACATAGCCGACGAACAACCGCATCGGATCGCCCGGCTCGGTTGCGATCAGCGGCCACTCGCTGCGCGGATCGGCGACGATGTTCCTGATGCGTGCAAGGAGCGGGTGCATGGAAATCTTCTATCCGCCGAATCTTAGGAAATGGTGTGGCGCCGGACATCCCCGACCGCCCATCCCCGCGAAAGTGGGGACCCGGAGTCCTTGCGCTGGATTCCCGCCTTCGCGGGAATGAGCGGAGAGACTAGCGCCCATCCTCCAGCACCATCATCGCTCCCTTTTCCGCGATCATCATGGTCGGCGAGTTTGTATTTCCCGATGTGATGGTCGGCATTACCGAGGCATCAATGACCCGGACATTGGCAAGCCCGATCAGCCGCAGCCGCTCGTCAACCACGGCCATCGGATCGTCCGGGCGGCCCATTTTCGCGGTGCCGACGGGGTGGAATATGGTGGTGCCGATATCGCCCGCGGCTTTGGCGAGCGCCACTTCGTCATCGTTGCGGACCTGATCGCCCGGCAAATACTCCACCGGCTGGAATTTCTGAAGCGCCGGCTGCGCCACAATGTTGCGCGCAACGCGAAGCGAATCGACGGCGACCTGACGATCCTCGTCGGTTGCGAGATAATTCGGCTGGATCACCGGCTTGTCCGACGGATCTGCGCTGCGCAAGCGGACATACCCGCGGCTGGCGGGCCGCAGATTGGCAACGCTGGTGGTGAAAGCCGGAAAGTCGTGCAGCGGATCGCCGAACTTGTCGAGCGACAGCGGCTGCACATGGAACTGGATGTTGGGACGCTCGTAGCGCGGGCTCGACCGCGTGAATGCACCGAGCTGCGACGGCGCCATGGTGAGCGGCCCGCGGCGGCGGAACGCGTAGTCGAGGCCCATCATCCCGCGCCGGACCAGCGACCTGTAGGTCTCGTTCAAGGTGGTGACTCCTGCGACTTTGTGGATCAGCCGCAATTGCAGGTGGTCCTGCAGGTTTTCGCCGACGCCCGGCCTTTCAAGAACGGGCGTTATTCCATGCGCGGCGAGCTGCTCGGCGGGACCGATACCGGAGAGCAGCAGCACCTGTGCCGAGCCGAGCGCGCCCGCCGACAGGATCACCTCGCCGCGACATCGCGCGATCTTGCTCTCGCCATTCTGGCGGAAGCGAATTCCGGTCGCACGCTTGCCGTCGAACTCGATCTTCTCGACCAGGCACCCGGTCTCGACCCGCAGATTGGCGCGGCCCATTGCCGGCTTGAGAAAGCCCCGCGCCGACGACCAGCGCCGTCCCATCTTCTGGTTGACGTGGAAATAGCCGCAGCCCTCGTTGTTGCCGGTGTTGAAGTCGTCGCATGTCGGGATGCCGGCCTGCGACGCCGCCTCGCGGAACGCATCGGTGATGTCCCAGCGCAGCCGCGGATATTCCACCCGCCACTCGCCGCCCTTGCCGTGATGTTCGCTGTCGCCCAGGAAGTGATCGAGCTGCTTCTTGAACAGCGGCCTGACGTCGTCCCAGCCCCAGCCAGACAGCCCAAGCTGGCGCCAGTGATCGTAATCGCCGGCCTGCCCGCGCATGTAGATCATGGCGTTGATCGCCGACGAGCCGCCCAGCACCTTGCCGCGCGGATAGGCCAGCGAGCGGCCGTTCAGGCCGGGAACGGGTTCGGTGCGGAACATCCAGTCCGAGCGCGGATTGCCGATCGCGAACAGATAGCCGACCGGAATGTGAAACCAGATCCAGTTGTCGCGCCCGCCGGCCTCCAGCAGGAGAACACGCTTGTCCGGATCGGCGGAAAGCCGGTTGGCCAGCACACAGCCGGCCGACCCCGCGCCGACGATAATGGTGTCATAGTCGCCGTCGATCGGCGCCGGTGCGGCCATGCGTTTCCCCTGACCGTTAAAAAGACGATGCGCGCTTTTGCGATCTTGGCAAATACCGCAAGGTTGCTAAAGTCCGGCCGCGATCAAGGGAAGCGCTGTGCGCGCTCCCTGTCCCTGCGGAACGGCGGTTCCAAAACATATCGCATTCGACGACGTTTACCATTCGCCCTCCCCCGGCGTGGCACGGCCATGTTGTCGGCGACACGTTTTGGAGAACCGCCATGCTGAGACGATCATTCACCCTCAGGCTTGCTGCCGTTTTGGTTGGCGGCACTTTCGCTCTCGCGCCGCAACTCGCCTCCGGGCAGGACAAGACCATCACCGTGTTCGCCGCCGCCTCGATGAAGAACGCACTCGACGACGTCAACACAGCCTACGCCAAGGCGACCGGCGTCAAGGTGGTGTCGAGCTATGCGGCAAGCTCCGCCTTGGCGAAACAGATCGAGGGTGGCGCGCCGGCCGACGCCTTCGTATCCGCCGACCTGAAATGGATGGACTACGTCCAGAACAAGAAGGCGATCAAGAGCGACACGCGGTTAAATTTGCTGGGCAACAAGCTGGTGCTGATTGCGCCGAAGGATACCAAGATCGGCGCCGTCACCATCGGCCAGGGCTTCGATCTCGCCAAACTCGCCGGCGACGGACGCATCGCCACCGGCGACGTCAAGGCTGTGCCGGTCGGGCTCTATGCCAAGGCGGCGCTAGAGAAGCTCGGATCATGGGCCGCGGCCGAGTCGAAATTCGCCATGACCGACAATGTGCGCGCGGCGCTGTTGCTGGTATCGCGCGGCGAAGCGGCGCTCGGGATCGTGTACGAAACCGACGCCAAGGTCGAGCCGGGCGTGAAGATCGTCGGCACCTTCCCGGAGGGGTCGCATCCGCCGGTGACCTATCCGGTTGCAGCGACCGCCACCGCGAAGCCGGATGCCGTCGGCTACCTTGAATTCCTGCGCGGGAAGACGGCACGCGATATCTTCGAGACGTACGGTTTCACCGTGCTCACCACGAAGCCGACGACATAAGCAGCGCGCGCAAGTCTTTCGCGTGTTCGAATTGACCCCTGACGAATGGACGGCAATCCGGCTCTCGCTCCGGATAGCGACGGTTGCGACTTTGGTGTCGCTGCCGATCGGGATTGCCATGGCATGGGTGCTCGCGCGGAAAACTTTCCCGGGCAAGGCAATGCTGGACGGATTGATCGTCCTGCCGCTGGTCTTGCCGCCGGTGGTGACCGGCTATCTCCTGCTGATTTCGTTCGGCCGGCGCGGGCCAGTCGGCAGCTTTCTGTACGAGACCTTCGGCATTGTGCTGTCGTTTCGCTGGACCGGGGCTGCGCTCGCCTGCGGGATCATGGCGTTTCCGCTGCTGGTGCGGCCAATCCGGATTTCGTTCGAAGCCATCGACCGCAAGCTCGAGGACGCGGCCGCGACGCTTGGCGCCAATACCTTCTGGCGCTTTGCGACCGTGACGCTGCCGCTCGCAATGCCGGGCATCATCGCCGGGACGCTCTTGTGCTTCGCCAAGGCGCTGGGCGAATTCGGCGCCACCATCACCTTCGTGTCCAACATCCCGGGCGAGACCCAGACGATCTCGGCGGCGATCTACACCTATACGCAGGTTCCCGGCGGCGACGTGGCCGCATTCCGCCTGGTGATCGTCGCCATCGTCATCGCGATGGCGGCGCTGCTGGCCTCCGAATTCTTCGCGCGCCGCGCCGCACGCAGGTTGCACGGAGAATGACTTTGCTCAGCGTCGATCTCCAAAAGCATATCGGCGATCTCGATCTCGCGATCACATTCGAGAGCGGCGGGCCGGTGACCGGACTGTTCGGCCCGTCCGGCGCCGGCAAGACCACGCTGGTGAGCATGATCGCGGGACTGGTTCGCCCGGATCGGGGGCGGCTGTCCTTGGGCGACGAGGTTCTGTTTGATTCCGAAAAACGCATCGACGTGCCGGCGCATCGGCGTCGCATCGGCTATGTGTTCCAGGAAGGCCGGCTGTTTCCGCATATGACCGTCGCCAAGAATCTCGATTACGGACGCTGGATGGCCGGGCTGGCGCACGACCCGGCGGAGTTTGCGCGCATTCTCGCGATGCTCGATATCGAACCGTTGCTGCAGCGCCGTCCCGGCAAGCTGTCCGGCGGCGAACGCCAGCGCGTCGCCATCGGCCGCGCGCTGATGCTGAAACCGCGACTGCTGCTGATGGACGAGCCGCTGGCCTCGCTCGATCCGGCGCGCAAGAACGAAATCATGCCGTATCTGTTGCGGCTGCGCGACGAGGTCGGAATCCCGATGGTCTATGTCAGCCATTATGCGCGAGAGCTGAAACGGATCGCCAATCTGGTGGTGCGGCTGGAGACTGGACGGGTTGTCGCCACAGGCGGTCCCGATATTCTGAGCAAGGCGGACGAGGCTGCGTTCCCGTGATAAACGTCGGCGATGAATCCACCCGCCCGCATCGTCTGCCTCACCGAAGAAACCGTGGAAACGCTGTATCTCCTCGGTGAGCAGGATCGCATCGTCGGCGTGTCCGGTTATGCGGTGCGTCCGCCACGGGTCCGAAAGGAGAAGCCGCGCGTCTCGGCGTTCATCAGCGCGGATGTGCCGAAAATTCTCGCGCTTGAGCCAGATCTCGTTCTCACCTTTTCCGATCTGCAGGCGGACATCGTGGCGCAACTGATCCGGGCGGGCGTGGAGGTCCACGCCTTCAATCAGCGCGACATAGCCGGCATTTTCGCGATGATCCGAACGCTCGGCGCGCTGGTCGGCGCGCAGGACAAGGCCGACGCTCTGGCGGCGTCGCTGCGGGCGAGGCTCGATGCGGTGCGCATCGCAGCAACAAGGCTGCACCATCGCCCGCGCGTCTATTTCGAGGAATGGGACGAGCCGATGATATCGGGCATCCGCTGGGTGTCGGAGTTGCTGGAGATCGCGGGTGGCGTCGATGTGTTTCCCGACCTGTCGCGGAAGCAATCCGCGCCCGAGCGGATCGTCGCTCAAGACATGGTGATCGCGGCAGCACCCGACATCATCGTCGGCTCGTGGTGCGGCAAGAAATTCGTGTCAGCGAAGGTCGCGGCGCGGCCGGGTTTCGATGCGATCCCCGCGGTACGAGACGGCTGGCTGCGCGAGATCAAGTCGCCACTCATTCTGCAGCCGGGACCGGCGGCACTCACCGATGGCCTCGACGCGCTCGCAGCGATCATTCGCGACTGGGCCGAAGCTCGGAGCGCGTGAGCCGGGCGATCTCGTCGGACATGTAATCGAAGGCCGCGACCAAAGCGGGCCCGCCGCACATCGTGTAGCGCGTCGGCAGCGCCACGCGGCGCTCGGGCGGGTAGAGATCGCGCAGCGCCGGATGGACGAGAAACATCGCGCCCTGATCGGTCGCGGCGCTGGGCGGATCCTTCAGGAAGACGAGATCGGGCCGAAGCACCAGAAATTTTTCCAGTGGAATGAAGCCGCCATAGCCTTGAGGCGCACCGGCCGGCGGTTTGAGGCCGGCTTCGGCGAGCAATGTCGCCGCCAGACTGGCCGGCCCCTGCGTGTAGCCGCCGCGCTCCACCACAAGTGCGGTGCGATCGCTTTTCGGTGCCACGGCAGCAAGCCGAGACCGCGCGCGCTCAAGCTCCGCGATCAGCTTTTCGCCGCGCTCCGGATGACCGAGCAGAGCCGCCATCTCGCTTATCTGCTGCCGGGCCGAGTCGAGATCGCTGACGAAGCCGGTCTCGACCACGCGCAGGCCCTGCGATGTCAGCATCCGCCGAGTCACCGAACGATCGTTCGGCCCAATCAGCACCAAATCGGGCTCCAGCAGCAGCGTCGATTCCGCCTGCCAGTCCGCCTTGCGGAACCCGCGCGCCTTGTCCGCCACCACCGACAATCCCGGATCGGTGGCATAGGGTGACAACCCGGCGATCTGCTCCGGATCGGCCAGCGCCACCACCAGCTGATCGGCGCATAGATTGAACGACACCACCCGGCGCGGCGCGTCGGATGCCTGTGCGGCGCAGGCCCACAGCGCTATACACAGCATGAACCGCGGCACTGTTGTGATCACGCGCATCATGCGAGCATATCGGTTCGGGGCTCAACCATTCATGCAATCGATATCGAAATCCGTCTGGCGGCTCAATGCTGCACTTGCTGTGCTGGTGCTAGGCTTGATGATCGCTTCACTGGTCGTCGGCCCGGCGGGCCTGTCGGTGCGCACGGCGCTGGCGGCGCTGTGGAGCGGCGACGGCGTCGCTGGCGTGATCGTCCGCGAAATCCGGCTGCCGCGGACGTTGCTGGCGGCGCTGATTGGGGCGACTCTCGGATTCTCCGGCGCCGCCCTGCAGGGCCTGTTCCGCAATCCGCTGGCGGAACCGGCTTTGTTCGGTGCGCCACAAGCAGCAGCAGCAGTAGCATCGTTCGTGATCGCCTTTGGCTTCCTGCCGGCGACGTCGCTGTTCGTGCCGATTGCCGGCATTCTCGGCGCGCTGGTTTCGGTCGGCGCGCTGGTGCTGATCGCAGGACCGCGCACCAGTCTCACCGTGATCCTGCTCGCCGGACTGGCGCTGGCGAGCTTCGCCGGAGCGATGACTGCGCTCGTGCTCAATCTCGCACCAAATCCCTTCATCGCGCTCGAAGTCGCATTCTGGCTGCTGGGCTCCCTCGAAGACCGCTCACGCGATCATCTGATGATTGCGGCACCCTTCATGATCGCGGGCTGGATCATGCTGCTCGCCAATGCACGCGCGTTCCGCGCGCTGACACTGGGCGAAGATGCCGCAATGTCGCTCGGAGTCGATCTGCAACGCACCCGCTTCGCCGTGGTGCTCGGCACCGCCTTCGGCGTCGGCGCCGCGACCGCGGTGGCCGGCGCCATCGGCTTTGTCGGGCTGGTGGCGCCGCATCTGGTGCGCCGCTACGTCAATGCCGATCCGACCCGCATCATGGTGCCGGCCGCGCTCGCGGGAGCGGCTCTGCTGCTCGCGGCCGATATCGCGGTGCGGATCGTGCCGTCCGCAATCGAGCTGAAGGTCGGCGTGGTGACGGCTCTGATCGGCGTGCCGTTCTTTCTCTTCATGATTTTCAGCGAGCGGCACTGGCTTGAAGGAGAGCCGTCATGACCGCACCGCTGCTGTCGGCGAAGGACATCTCGGTCCGCCTCGGCGGCCGCACCATCGTCGACAATGCCAACGTGACATTGGCCGCTGGCGAGTTCGTGGCACTGGTCGGTCCGAACGGCGCCGGCAAGACCACATTGCTCAAGGCGCTGGCCGGGCTCGTCCCCGCCTTTGGCAGTGTCGAATTCGAAGGACAGCCGGCGGCTGCGCTCAGGGCGCGCGAGCGTGCCCGCCACCTCGCCTATCTGCCGCAGGGTCACTCGTTTTCCTGGCCGCTGCCGGCGGGCGAGATCGTGGCGCTCGGGCGCTATCCGCATGCCGATCCGTTCTCGCCGGTGTCCGACCAGGACCGTGAAGCGGTCGCGCATGCGCTCGAGATCACCGGCACGCGCGCCTTCGCCGACCGCATCGTCACCACATTATCCGGTGGCGAGCGTGCGCGCGTTGCGCTCGCACGGGTGCTGGCGACGGAAGCCAAGGTGGTGCTCGCCGACGAGCCGATCATGTCACTCGACCCGCGTCATCAATTCGTGGTCATGGATGTGTTGCTGCATACGGCGCAGGCAGGCGGCGCCGTGCTCGCGGTGATTCACGACCTCGCCCTGGCGTCACGCTACGCGACCCGTGTGCTGGTCCTCGAAAAGGGCCGGATCGTCGCCGACGGCAAACCGGAGAACGCACTCAGTGCGGAGCGGATCGCTGCCATCTTCGGTGTGGAGGTGGACATGATCCGGATTGGGGATGCGCAGGTGCCGCTGGTGACGAAGCCGTTGTAATGCGCAGCACCCCATCGCAGTCATTCCGGACGCCACAAGCGCGTTCACGCGCGTCCTCAACGCGCTATGGCGGCGATCCGGGATCCAGAGCTGCAAACACGGAATGTGCGACTCTGGATTCCGGGTTCGCGCTTTCGCGCGCCCCGGAATGACATGGAGGGGCCTTACACCTCCCGCTGCGCCTCTTCCTCTCGCAGCTTGTAGCGCTGCACCTTTCCCGTCGCCGTGCGCGGCAGGTCGCTGCGCAATTCGATCCAGCGCGGATATTTCCAGGTGCCGGCATGCGCCTTCACATGCTCCTTCAGCGCGTGCACCACCGCGGCGTCATCGGCATGGCCATTTTTCAGGACCACGAACGCCTTCGGCTTGATCAGTCCGTCGGAATCCTCCTTCGGGATCACCGCGGCTTCGAGCACCGCATCATGTGATACCAGCGCCGCTTCAACATCGAACGGCGACACCCACATGCCGGACACCTTGAACATGTCGTCGGTACGGCCGCAGTAGAAGTAATAGCCGTCTTCGTCGCGATAGTATTTGTCGCCGGTGAAGGTCCATTCGCCGGCAAAGGTGAGGCGACTCTTGCGCCGCTGGTTCCAGTAGCCGTCAGCCGCCGAAGGCCCACGCACGATCAGTTCGCCGATCTCGCCCGCCGGCAACTCTGCGCCATTCTCGTCGACGATCTTCACATCGTAACCGGGCACCGCCTTGCCGGTGGAACCGTAACGCACATCGCCCAGGCGGTTGGAGAGAAAGGTCTGCAGCATTTCGGTCGAGCCGATGCCGTCCAGCACATCGACGCCTGCCACATCACGCCAGCGTTCCCCGACTTGCGCCGGCAGCGCTTCGCCCGCCGACACGCAGATGCGCAGCCGCTCCGATCCGGCGCCGCGGCTCATCGCGTCATGGGCGAGCAAGGCGGTGTAGAGCGAGGGCACAGCATAGAAGATCGTTGGTTGGTGCTGCCGCATCAGCGCGAAGATCGCGTCGGGCGTCGGGCGCTCGGGCCACAGGATCGCTGTGGCGCCGACCGACATCGGAAACGTCATCGCGTTGCCGAGACCATAGGCGAAGAACAGTTTCGCCGCCGACAGCACGACATCGTCCGGACCGATGCCGAGAATGCCCTGCCCCATCAGCGTTGCGGTCGCCTTCAGACTGGAATGGACGTGCTTGACGCCTTTCGGCTCGCCGGTTGAGCCGGACGTATAGAGCCAGAACGCAACCTCATCGGACAAGGTCGGTGCGGCGAACACCTCATCGCGGCCCATGCGGCAGACCGCTTCGAACGGCACCGGCGTGCGGCCAGCGAGCGTGGGCCGCGCTTGCGCGCCGTCGCCCGCGAGTATCACCTGGCGAAGCGATGGTGTGGCCGCGATCGCGTCATGCAACACGGCCACAGAGGATGCATCCGCGATCACGGCACTGACCCGGCTGTCGGCCAGCATGAACGCGTATTGCTCGGGCTTGAGCCAGGTATTGAGCGGGATAACCACGATGCCGGCGCGGATCGCACCCCAGAACGCAACCGGATAATCAACATTGTCGGGCAGCTGGAGTGCGACGCGGTCCTCCGCCTTGAGCCCAAGTGCCAGCAGGCCCGATGCGAAGCGGCAGGTTCTTTGCTGCAGCTCGCCATAGGTGAGGCTGCGCTGCGGATCGATGAAAGCGGGCTTGCTGGCATGGCCGCGCGCGATATTGGCGTCGACGAAATCCGCGGCCGCATTATACGGCCGACGCTCCAGGAATGGCTCCGACACAGACGCTCCCTCCGCCCCGTTGCCGTTTCTTGTTCTTGGCCGCTTCTTCTTATTTGCCGTTTCTTCTTGGACCGTTTTGGCCATTGACCCGTTCGTCCCCGCGCAGCGAGGACGAACGGGGATAGTGTCCGCTTCTTCTAATGCAGCGCGTATGCCTTCGCCTGCAATTCGCTCAGCAAATCCATCGAACCCTGTACTGCGAGCCGCTGATGATAGAGCCGCAGGCCGTGCAATCCGCCCAGCTCCTCGCCGTTGCCAGCGCGACCGGGTCCGCCGTGATGGCATTGCGGCATCACAATGCCATGACCGGTATGCGCATCCGCGATCGAGGGCTCGACCATCAGCAACCGACCGTGCGAGGGCCCAAGCTCCGCGACAGCGCGCGCCAGGAACGCGCGGTCGTCGCCATAGACCGATGCCACCAGTGAGCCGCCGCCGCGCACAACCAGCGCGAACGCTTCGGCTTCGGTCTTGTAGGGAATGATGGTCGCGGCCGGGCCGAACACTTCGGTGTCGTGCACCGCATCGGCGCTGGCGCCATCCGCAACGCGCATCAGCGTCGGCGACACGAAGGCGGATTTCGCCGGATCGATGCCGTCGATCGAAGGAGCGGCCGCGCCACCGGTCAGCACCTGCGCGTCCTTTGCGATTTTGGCGATGCCCTCGAATGCCGCCGCCTGCTGCGCGCGCGTCACCACCGGACCCATCCGCACGGTTTCCTCGCGCGGATCGCCGAGTGTGGTCTTCTTCAGCCGGGCGAGCAATGCTTCGGCGACCATGTCGGTGCGGTCGGCCGGCGCGAACACGCGGCGGATGGCGGTGCACTTCTGCCCGGCCTTTACCGTCATCTCGCGGCTGACTTCCTTGATGAACGCATCGAAGGCGGGCCCGCTCGCGTCCGGCGCCAGCAACGCAGCATTGACGCTGTCAGCCTCGATATTCACATGGACGCCGCGCGCGAGAATATTCGGATGCCGCAGGATCCGCCCGGCGGTTTCGGACGAGCCGGTGAAGGCGATCACGTCGGCCGTAACGCCGTCGAGCAGGTTGCCCGCGCGCCCGCATAGCAGGCTGAGCGCGCCTTCGGGCAGCACGTTGGCGGCGATGACATCGCGCACCATCTCGTATGTCAGCAATGCAGTGGACGACGCCGGCTTTGCGAGCACCGGCACGCCGGCCAGCAGCGACACCGCTGCCTTCTCCCACAGGCCCCAGCTCGGGAAATTGAAGGCGTTGATATGCACCGCTACGCCATGGCGCGGCGCCAGCAGATGGATCGCCTGGAAATTCTCGGCCTTGGCGAGCCGCACCGGCTTCTCGTCGAGCAGGAAGGTCGCGTCGCCGAGCGAGCTGCCAAGCCGGGCGTAATATTTGAGGGTGCCGATGCCGCCATCGATATCGATCGAGGCATCGATCTTGGTATTGCCGGAATTGGCGACCGCGATCGTTTCATACTTGGCGCGGTTGGCGATCAGCACGTCGGCCACCGCGCCGATCAGCTTGGCCCGCTCGGCGAACGACAATGCACGCAGGGCCGGACCGCCACGCTTACGCGCATAGTCGAGCGCGGCGTTCAGGTCGAGTCCGCGCGCGCTCGCGGTGGCGAGCACATCGCCACGGACCGGATCGACCAGTTCGGTCTCGACGCCCTCGCCGCGCTTCCACGCGCCGGACAGATAGCTCTCGAGGGCCTGTGGCGCGTCGCTCATGGTGCGGTCTCCTTTATCGATCATGCATCCCGCGCATGGCCGGGCCAGACCCGGCTGCGGGATTCGGCTGTCACAAAACTGGGTGGCGCAGCAGGACGCCGAATGGCCCGGCGCCCGAGCCGCTCGGTCACCGAGGAACGTGTATTGTTTTCAGCGGCTTGCGGCAAGCAAGCGCGGATCGCTTACTGGAGCGGGCCGCTGCTGATGGCGCCGCTGCTGACGGCCGGCGAGGCCGAATCGGCGATGAACCGCCGGATCGCCTGCCGCACCTGCGCATTGGTCATGAACAGATCATGGTTCAGGCCGCCACCGTCGTAATCCGAGGCATCAATGACGCGAATACCTAGGGCTTCGAGCCGCTCCTTCTCCGCGATCCCGACGCGGGTCACGCCGCCCGCCATGTCGCGCATGGTTCCGAGCGCGCGGTCCTTCGCAACCGTAAGAACGGTGATCTTGCGCGATATCGAGCCCAGGCGCGCAACCGATGACGTGAAGCTGTCCATGTCGATATCGGGAGACGCCAGCACAATGGCTCCGAAGCGACTGGTCATCGCGGCAGCGCGCCGGTCGTAGAGCTGGCGCAGCGCTTCGACCGCGACCATCGTACCCATTGAATGCGCGATGATGTGAACGGTGCCAACGGACGGGTCGACGATCAGTTCGTCGAGCATGCCTTCCAGCGCGTCGCGCGACCACATCGCGCTTTCCCGGTCGTACATGTAGCTCATTAGGCTGTTCTTGGAGGGCCAGGAAAACAGCATGGTCTCGCCGCGGAATGCGAGTCCGTCCGACAGGCGCGCGGCGTCCAGCGCGGCGGTCTCGAACGACTGATTGAAGCCATGAACATAGACCAGCACGTCGCGGCGGCTGTGAGCGGCGGCAAAGCTTTCACCGACCGGCACGGTTTCGACCGATTTGATGCTCCAGTCGCCGATGCCGACGGCGGAAAACGCGCCGTCGGCAGGCGACGACAGATGCACCCGGACATTGCTGGGTTGATTGGCGCGCTGCGAACCGAACCACGGTTTGGAGCGGGCGCCCTTCACCGCATTGCGGGTGGTCACAACCGTCAGCGTCGGATCGGCAGCGATGTTTGTTTTGGCCGGCTGTTGCGTGCCGATCGCCGCGAATGCGGATGATCCGCCAGGCGAGGTCGAGCAGCCGGCCGCCCCGATGGCGATGCCACCAAGGAGCAGCAGGAGCATGCCGGACCGCGCGAGCGATCCGAAGGATCGCGATGAAGACATCATCAATACACTGCACCAGGGATTCGGCCCGGCCGGAGCCCGGACCGGTGAGGTCAACCCTTGCTGAGTGATGAGGGCGACAGAGTGGCCAAATCGAGGGATCGCTGCGAAGCACGCAATAGCTGGCGCTTCGTGACAATCATGTTCCGGACTACAACCGGAGTTCCATCAAGGAAGGCTGCACTAAGCCCTTACGGTTCCGCATGATCGCGATCGAACGCCCAGATCCGCTCGAATCCCATCAGCCGCGAGAACGCGTCGAATGGGTAGAGTTCGCCGGACCAAGACTTTGTGGAACCGCTCGCGAGAAGTTCGCCATAGACCGACTGCAGCGCTGCAGCCATCGCCAGAAAGCCCGCCACCGGGAAAATCGCGAGCTTGAAACCCAGTTGCTCAAGCTCGGCACGAGTCAGGATCGGCGTTCGTCCACCTTCCACCATGTTGGCCAGCAGCGGCACGTCGAAGCTGCGGCCAATCGTTTCCATCTCCGCCTCACTCTCCGGCGATTCAATGAACAGGATGTCGGCACCGGCTTTCACGAAAGCCTCGCCACGCCGCAACGCCTCGTCGAGTCCAAGGGACGTGCGCGCGTCGGTGCGTGCGACGATCAGGAAGTCCTTCGACGATCGCGCCTGCGACGCCACCTTGATGCGGTGCGCTGCATCCGCGATCGGCACCACGCGCCGGCCCGGCGTGTGGCCGCATTTTTTTGGAAATTCCTGGTCCTCGATCTGGATCGCGGCGGCGCCGGCGGCCTCATAACCGCGCACGGTGAAATCGACATTCAACAGACCGCCATAGCCGGTATCGCCATCGGCAATCAGCGGCGTGGCCGTGCCTTCGGCGATCTGACGAACCCGTCCGGCCATCTCGGTATAGCTGGCAAGTCCCGCATCCGGCAGGCCGAGATGCGATGCGACCGTGCCGTAGCCGGTCATGTAGAGCGCGTCGAAGCCCATCCGGTCGGCGACGCGCGCCGAGATCATGTCGAATACGCCCGGCGCCGAGATCAGCCCGGGCTCCTTCAATCGCTTGGCGAGTTTCGATCCGGCGGCCTGCGACTTCCTGGTCATCTTGCGAACTCCGCGCATGCGACGCCGCAAATGCGGCCGTCGTCACCCTCAGCGCGATTTGCCAGAGCCATATCGCAACCAATGGATCATGGCGGTCCCGGGAAGACTCGAACTTCCGACCTTCGGTTTAGGAAACCGCTGCTCTATCCGGCTGAGCTACGGGACCGCGCGAGGGCGATTTAGCACAGGATTTGCGGCTGTGAACACCCGGAAACGGCGCAATGCTGAGCGGTCGCAAGAAACCGTGCCCGAGTTGCCGGTTACAGTTGTCGTACGGCCCGGCCTCAAGAAGTACTGTCCGCGAAAGCGCAGGTTGTTCGACGCGCTGCCCGTGATCGACACCGGCTGTCCGAAGGGCCGGTACACCGCATCCCAGACCACCGCCTGCGCGCCGTCCGTCATCTGCACCGGGCGTTCGAGATGATCCGCATGCACGAACCAGAGCTGCGGGCTCATCGTGTCGACGTCGGCCACCATTGCCTGCGGCATATCACCAGCCAGACATATTCGCGCAGGGTCTGGCCGGTGTCGTCCGCCTCCGCGATCAGGCGGCCACCAGGATCGTACGCATAGTGCGTCGCTCCGGCTGGCGTCATGTTCTGCGTGGTTCGAACAGCTGCGGACGATGCCGGGGACCAGCGCGCGGCTGAAGCGACGCCGTCCGCTGCAGCCGAACTGCAAGAATTTTGCGCTATATCGGCACCAATGCTGGATCGGTTGGACTGGTTCAACAACCGGCGCCTCCTGGAGCCCATCGGCAACATCCCGCCGGCCGAAGTCGAGGAACGCTACTACGCCAGCCTGTGCGAACCAGCGATGGCGGCGTGACTCAAACCAAATGGCCTCCGACGAAGCCGGGGCGGTTCAAAATGGTGGTGGGTGCGACCAGCGATAGCAGTGCCGCCAAGCCGACATCAAACTGAAGCAATAGTGCAATACCTGATTGGTAGGAACATCGGTTGCCTGGCCAAGCTGCCAAAGGGATTGGACTATGTTCTCGCTTGAGGGCCATAAGGCACTCGTTGTTGGAGTCGCCAACGAGCATTCGATTGCCTGGGGTTGTGCGAAAGCACTCAAGGCACAAGGTGCTGATCTGGCGATTACCTGGCTGAATGACAAAGCCGAACCCCATGTCCGCCCGCTAGCCGAACAGCTCGGGGCCGAGATTGTGGGCGCCCTCGACGTCTCACATCAGGGGCAGACCGCGGCAATCTTCAAAGAGATCTCGCTGCGTTGGGGGCGGCTCGATACCTTGCTGCATTCCATCGCCTTTGCACCAAAGGAAGACTTGCACGGTCGCGTGGTCGATTGCTCAGCCGACGGCTTCGCGCTCGCCATGGACGTCTCCGTGCATTCGTTTCTCCGGATGATCCGCGGCGCCGAGCCGCTGATGACGCAAGGCGGCACCTGTCTGTCTGTCTCGTTCTTCGGGTCATCCCGCGTCGTGCGGCACTACAATATGATGGGACCGGTCAAGGCAGCACTTGAGAGCGCGGTGCGCTACGCCGCTGCCGAACTCGGCGACAAGGATATTCGTGTCCATGCGTTGTCGCCGGGGCCTCTGGCCACCCGGGCCGCCAGTGGCATCGATCATTTCGACGAATTGCTTTCAGCCGCAGCACAGCGCGCGCCGACCCATCGGCTCGCCACCATTGACGATGTCGGAGCGATGGCCGCGTTTCTCGCGTCCCCGGAAGCACGAAACCTGACCGGCGGTGTGCATGACATCGACGGCGGCTATTCCATCACAGCGTGAGATTGCGCCATGGCCAATGTTTTTGAGCTGTTCGATCCGACGCGCCAATCCGGCGTCCCGCGCCCCGAGAGCGACGTTCTCGCCAACGTGCGTCGCTCCATGCATGATCTGACGTCGGAGCTGGATGCAACCAGTGCAACGTTCAATATTCTCTCTACCGCGGCCTCCCGGCATGCCACGCGCATCAACGACACCCACGCCCGACGCGCTCATGAAACGGTTTCTGCGGCCGAGGTGTTGCTGACCGGTCTGCGCCGGTCGCAGGCAGACGGCCGGTTAGGAACCGACTGGGCAGATTATGTCCGCGATGCAAGCGAACGTGCCGTCTTGACTGCTGATGCGCTGCGCAAACGCGGGGACGTGTTCATCGCGCATGAGGGGGCCGGCTGTCCGCCGGTCCTCGTCTACGACTATGACGTGGTGATGGACGGCAAGACTCTTCCCTATCCGTGCAACTACATGCTCCTGCGGATTACTCCCCCGGACGGCGTGACCGTCATCGACAAGAAGCGTCCTTACATCATCATCGACCCGAGGGCGGGCCACGGCCCCGGTATCGGAGGCTTCAAGGCCGACAGTCAGGTCGGCGTTGCGCTACGCGACGGGCATCCGGTTTACTTCGTCGCATTTCGCCGGGAGCCCGAACCCGGTCAGTTTCTGTCGTACGTCACGCGGGCCGAGGCGGCCTTCGTGCGCGAGGTAATGCGCCTCCATCCCGAGTCACCCCGCCCCATCGTTGCCGGCAATTGCCAAGGCGGATGGGCGACGCTTTTGCTCGCTGCTGCCAACCCCGATCTGACCGGTCCGATCGTCATAAATGGGGCGCCGGTTGCTCCTTGGTCCGGGCGGATCGGTGAAAATCCAATGCGCTACAACGCCGGCGTTGTGGGCGGCACATGGATTCCGATGTTCCTGTCGGACCTCGGCGGCGGAATCTTCGACGGCGCCCACCTCGTCCAGAACTTCGAATTGCTCAACCCGGGCCGCACGCTGTTTCGCAAGTACACCGATCTGTACCGTGACATCGACAAGGGTGACGAAGCGTTCCTGGAATTCGAGAAATGGTGGGGCGGGTTCTTTCTCCTCAATGAGCCAGAAATTCGGTGGATTGTCGAACAACTCTTCGTCGGAAATCGCTTGGTCAAGAACGAGGCGCGACTTGAGCCGGGGCGACCCGTCGATCTCAAGGCGATCCGCGCACCCATCATCGTTTTCGCCAGCCACGGCGACAACATCACGCCGCCGCAACAGGCATTGAACTGGATTGCCGAGACTTACGCGGATGTTTCAGAAATCCGTGTCCGCGGCCAACGTATCATCTATATGGTGCACGACCAGGTTGGACATCTCGGGATTTTTGTCTCCTCTCAGATTGCGAAGAAGGAACATTCCGAGGTCGCCTCGACGCTCAAGACGATTGAGGCCCTAGCGCCCGGCCTCTACGAGATGAGTATCGACGATGTCACGGAGAGGAATGGGCAGAAGCATTTCACGGTCAGCTTCTCCGAGCGAACCCTCGACGACATTCGCAAGCTGGACGACGGATTCTACGACGAGCGACCCTTCGCTGCGGTTGCGCGCGCGGTTGAGGTGCAGGCTCAGATCTATGACGCGGTGGTTCGTCCAGTCGTCAAGTCGGTCGTAACCGAAACATCCGCCGAGCTTTCCCGTGCTCTGCATCCTCAGCGTCTGTCGCGCGCCCTGATGTCGTCGCAGAACCCGATCATGAGAACCGTCGAGCAGAGCGCGGCTCGACTCAACGAAAGCCGCAGGCCGGCCTCGCCCGACAATCCCTTCCTTGCCGCCGAGGCGCTCTGGGTCCAGATGGCGGAGCAGTCGATCGACCTCTGGCGCGATGTGCGCGACATGAGTTTCGAACTGGTGTTTCACTCACTATGGAGCACGCCCTGGGCGCGTGCATTCGGCCGCTCCCACGAAGCGCGGCGCACGCTGAAGAGCCAGGGTGAACTGCGCGGTCTGCCCGAGGTGGCTCAGGCGCTCCACGCCATCGAACAGGGTGGTTTCGCGGAAGCGGTCATCCGGAAGCTCGTCCTCCTCGCCGAAAATCGAGGCCAGGTGCGACGCGATCGTCTGGAGCGATCATCGCAGATTCTGACCCAGCACGAGCCGTTCCGCTCGCTCGGCTCCGAGCGCAGGGCCATGATCATTCACCAGCAGACATTGATCGCGACCTTCGATCCGGAGCGGGCGATCGAGACGCTGCCGCTCCTGCTTCGAGGTCAAGAGGAGCGCGAGCTTGCCTTGAGGGTCGTGCAGTATATCCCCGGTCCGATCGAGGAAATGTCGCCGCGCACTCTGTCGCTGCTGCAGCGCTTCCGTGAGGTTCTGGGCCTTTCACCGCTGTTGGGTGATGTCCTGGAGAACCCGCTGGCAGCCGTAGACAGCGCCGATAATTCACTGCTGCAGCCGATGGCTTTTCGCGGATACATCCACACCCCGCCGTCGCGCGGAGGCGGTGCTTTGATATGCGCCTGGTAAATCGCACGCTCGAAGAAATGCAGCCTGGCGAGACCGCCGAATTGCGTCGGCTGATTACGGCGGACGATCTCTATATCTTCGCCGCAGCGTCGGGCAACTACAACCCGATGCACCTGACCGACAGCGACCTGAACGGAGACGGCAGCAAGGAGCGCGTTGCTCCCGGCATGTTCGTCGGCTCACTGATCTCGGCGGTTCTGGGGACGAAGCTCCCGGGTCCAGGTACGCTGTATCGTCGTCAGACGCTGGAATTTCATGCGCGTGCGCACGCCGGGGAAGAAGTGGTCGCGGCGGTGACGGTTCTCGACAAGCAGGATGACGGGGTCATCCGGCTGGAAACGACCGTGACCCGCGTTTCCGACGCGGAACTGATTCTCTCCGGTGAGGCTCTGGTGCAGGCGCCGACCGAAAAATTCGAACAGGACAATATCGATGTCCCGGGGCTTATCGTTCAGCGCCATAGGCACTTCGAGGCGATGCTCGAACGCGCACGACCGCTGCCGGCATTGCCGACCGCCGTCGTCTGTCCCGACGAGGCGAATTCGTTGGGCGGCGCGCTTCTCGCCGCCAAGGAAAGCATTATCGCACCCATTCTAATTGGTTGTGAGCTTGCGATCCGCAAAGCAGCCGAGGACATCGGGGCGGACCTTTCGGGGATCGAGATCGTCGATATCTCCGGCGACTTAGCCGCAGCGGAGCGGGCCTGCCAACTCGTACGCGAGGGGAGGGCGGCAGCCGTCATGAAGGGACATTTGCATACCGACGACTTGCTGAAGCCCATGCTTGATAAAGCACTCGGCCTGCGGGTCGGAAGGCGATTTACACACATCTTCGTCATGGATGTACCGGGTCAACCCGAACCGATCCTTGTCACCGACGCTGCCATCAACATAGCGCCAGATCTCGCTACCAAAGTCGACATCTGTCAGAACGCAATCGACCTCGCCCTCTCACTCGGTCTAGAGCCGCGTGTCGGCGTCCTTTCGGCCGTCGAGACCGTCAATCCGGCAATCCAGTCATCGATTGATGCCGCGCTCCTTTCGAAAATGGCGGATCGCGGCCAGATCCGGGGCGGACAGGTCGAAGGCCCGCTGGCCATGGACAACGCGATTGACGTAAGCGCGGCGCGAACCAAAGGCATCAAAGGGTCTGTCGCGGGACGCGCCAACATTCTCGTGGTGCCTGGTCTCGATGCCGGAAACATGCTGGCCAAGCAGCTCGCCTTCGTGAGTCATGCCGAAGGCGCCGGACTTGTGCTGGGTGCCAGGGTCCCGGTGATCTTAAACAGCCGTTCGGATAGTCCGATGTCGCGGCTTGCATCTTGCGCGGTTGCGGCGATTCACCATTTCGCCGGAGCGTCGAAATGACCCGTGCGGTCCTGACGCTGAATGCCGGCTCCTCATCGCTCAAGGTGTCCCTGTTTCCGGAAACGGGCGATCGTCCTTTGGCGACCGGACTCGCGGACCGGATTGGATCCGAAGGCGTCCTGAAATTGAAGGATGCAGAGGGCGGCTCGATCGCTGCAAATGGCGACCTGAGCAATCATGCCGGGGCGATCGCAGCTTTCATCGAAAGTTTCCGCCGGCATTGGCCGGACCTCGATCTTCTGGCCGTCGGACATCGCGTCGTGCATGGAGGGGCGGATCGAACTGGGCCTGCGACGGTGGATGACGCTTTGCTGTCAGCACTTGACCGGCTCTCGCCGTTCGCGCCCTTGCATCAGCCACACAATCTCGCCGGCATCCGCGCGGCAATGGCGGCTTTCCCCGGCGTACCGCAAGTGGCTTGCTTCGACACTGCTTTTCACCGCACTCACCCCTGGGTGAACGATGCCTTTGCGTTGCCGCGGGCTCTGTATGATGAGGGCGTGCGCCGCTACGGCTTCCACGGGTTGAGTTACGAATACATCGCGGGTGAACTGGCCCGCTCCGCACCGCATCTGGCGGCCGGCCGGGTCATCGTGGCGCATCTTGGCAACGGCGCCTCAATGTGTGCGGTCCAGAATGGCCGTTCGGTGGCCTCGACCATGGGCTTCTCGGCGCTCGACGGTCTGCCGATGGGGACCCGTTGCGGGCAGGTGGACCCCGGTGTCCTGCTTTACCTCATGGATCAGAAAGGGATGACGGCGGTCGAGATCGCGGATCTGCTCTACAGGCGGTCCGGGCTGTTGGGTCTGTCCGGGCTTTCCAACGACATGCGCACCCTCGAGGCCGCTAGCACGTCCGAGTCTGCTCAAGCCATCGACTATTTTGTCTTCCGCTGCCAGCGCGAAGTTGGCGCCATGGCAGCGGCGCTTGGCGGTATCGATGCGCTGATTTTCTGCGGCGGCATTGGTGAGAACTTTCGCCTGATCCGCGCTCGCATCTGCGAGCGGCTTGGCTGGATGGGAATCGAAATCGATCACGCACGCAATGCGGCAAACGAAGCTGTCATTTCGTCCGACCTTGCGCGCACGACGGTCATGGTGATTCCCACCAACGAGGAATTGGTGATCGCGCGCGCCGCACGTGCGGCAGTGGGTCTGAAGGACAGGGAAGCGGCATGAAAGGTGCGTTGAAGCCCGAAGCGGCGGCGGAACTGATCCCCGATGGCGCCAGCGTGATGATCGGCGGCTTCATGGCCGTGGGGTCTCCGGAACGGCTGATCGACGCCATGGTCGCGCGGGGCACAAAGGGATTGACCGTGATTGCCAATGACACCGCCATGCCCGGCAAGGGCATCGGCAAGCTGATCTCCGCAGGTCTTGTCCGCCATGTGATTGCCTCTCACATCGGCCTCAATCCGGAAACACAGGCGAAAATGATCTCGGGCGAGATCACCTGCGAGTTGGTACCCCAGGGCACGCTGATCGAACGCATTCGCGCGGGAGGAATGGGACTTGGCGGCGTCCTGACGCCCACTGGCCTTGGCACCGTGGTCGAGGAGGGCAAGCAGGTGGTCGAGGTGGAAGGCCGCCGCTATCTTGTCGAAACGCCGCTAAAAGCCGATTTCGCCCTGATTGGCGCCTGGCAGGCCGATTACATTGGTAATCTCTGCTACATGCTGACCGCCCACAACTTCAATCCCATCATCGCGTTGGCTGGCCGCACTGTGATCGCGGAGCCCGAAAGCATCGTACCGGTGGGCGTCATCACGCCTGATGCGGTCAAGACTCCGGGCGTGCTGGTCGATCACTTGCTCATCCGCGCAGCTTGACGAGGGGACAGGATGGAAGCCAAGGAACTCATCGCACGCCGCGTGGCACGGGAGGTCCGTCCAGGGATGCTGGTCAATCTCGGGATCGGCCTTCCCTCCATGGTCGCGAGTTATGTGCCAGCGGGCTATGGCGTGTTCTTTCAGGCCGAGAACGGGGTAATCGGGCTCGGTGCGCGACCGCCTGAGGGTATGGAGGACCGCCATCTGACCGATGCAGGCGGCGGTTTTGTCAGCGCGGTGCCGGGAGCGGCGAGCATCGACAGCGCGGTGAGCTTTGGGCTGATCCGTGGCGGACATCTGGACATGACCGTGCTGGGCGGACTGCAAGTGGATGAGGCCGGACATCTCGCGAACTGGAGCGTTCCAGGCAAAATGGTCCCGGGTATGGGCGGTGCGATGGACCTCGTCACCGGCGCGGCCTGTGTGGTCGTGGCCATGCAGCACGCCGCCAAGGGCCAATCCAAGATCGTGCCGCGTTGCACACTGCCGCTGACAGCGCTGCGTCGCATCAATCTTGTCGTGACGGATCTCGCCGTGATCGAACCCACCGAAGCGGGACTGGTCCTGCGCGAACGCGCGCCCGACGTCAGCGTCGACGACATCCGCGCCGCCACTGCAGCCGCGCTCTTAATTCCCGATAATGTGCCAGAGATGATGCTGACCTGAGGTCGCTATGTCCGATTTCCTTACAGCTATCGTGGCTGGTGCCACTTCGGACATCGGCCGTGCCAAACGGACCGCGCATTGAGGGAGGCGGCAATGAACGAGATTCGTAAGATTGGCGTGATCGGCGCGGGCGCCATGGGCAGCGGCATCGCGCAAGTCTGTGCAATGGCAGGCCTGTCGGTCCGGCTGCAGGATCAATCTGAACCCGCGCTCGACCGCGCCCGCAAGACGATCGAGGGCAGTCTCGCTCGGCTGATCAAGAAGGGAAGCCTGACAGAGGCGAAATCAGCCGCCGCAATGGCCTTGATCGTGACCACCCCGTCAATCGACGCCATGGATGACCGTGACATCGTCATTGAAGCGATCGTCGAAAAGCTGGAAGTGAAGGCCGGGGTCCTGAAGCGGCTTGACGATATCTGCCGGCACGAGACGATCTTCGCCTCGAATACCTCGTCGATCTCGTTGACCGAACTGGCCGCTGCTTCGGCTCACCCGGGGCGAGTGATTGGCATGCACTTCTTCAATCCCGTGCCGGTGATGCAACTGGTCGAGATCATCCGCGCGCTGCAGACCACCGATGGCGTAGCCGAAGCCGTTACGGCGCTGACCCACCTCATCGGCAAGACTCCGCGCGTCTCGAAGGACAGTTACGGCTTTATCGTCAACCGTCTGCTCGCTCCGCAGATCAACGAGGCGATCAATTGCGTCTACGAGGGCCTGGCGACGGCCGAGGATGTCGACAGCATGATGAAGCTCGGCGCCAATCATCCAATGGGGCCGCTGGCACTTGGCGATCTCATCGGGCTCGATGTGGTGTTGAATATCATGGAGACGCTCTATCAGGGTTTCGATGATCCGAAGTATCGCCCGAGCCCGCTCCTGAAGCAGATGGTCGCGGCCGGCTATCTCGGACGCAAGACCGGCAAGGGTTTTGCCGAATACCGTCAGCACTAGTCTTTCATCGAGGCGGAGATGGAGACGTTCCGTGCCGAGGACGGTGCCAAGCTCGCCTACCGCGACCAAGGCCGGGGCATTCCACTACTGGCGCTCGCCGGTTTGACACGAGACGGCCGGGATTTCGACTATCTGGCGCGGCATTTGGCCTCTGACGTCCGCCTCATCCGTCTCGATTGCCGAGGTCGTGGCGAGTCCGAGTGGACGGGACCTGACACCTACACGGTCGCTCAGGAAGCGCGCGATGCTCTGGCGCTGCTCGATCACCTGCAGATCGAACGGGCGGCGATCATCGGTTCTTCGCGTGGCGGCCTGCTTGGCATGGTCATTGCCGCCACGGCAAAGCACCGGATGCTTGGACTTTGCCTCAACGATGTCGGACCGGTTCTGGAGCGTGCCGGGCTGGAACGAATTGCAACCTATGTCGGAGTCGAACCGGCAGTGACCGCGCTTGAGGAGATTGCAGACCGCCTTCCCGCAGTCATGCCGGGATTTTCCAACGTCGACGAGTTTCGATGGTCTGAGGAAGCTGTTCGCCACTTTGTGCAGTATAACGGCACAGTGGGTCTGACATACGACCCTTCTCTCAGAGAAGCGGTGCAGAATGCGCTATCGCAACCATTGCCCGAGTTCTGGCCTTTGTTCGAGGCTTGCGCCGGTCTGCCGCTTGCACTGATCCGAGGCGAAGCGTCCGATGTGTTGAGCAAGGCCACGGCAGCAGAAATGATGCTGCGCCGGCCGGACATGTTCTTTGCCGAGCTTCCGGAGCGCGGCCATGTCCCATTTCTCGACGAACCAGATGCGCTCGCTTGCATCGGGGCATGGCTTCAAAGCGTTAGAGTCCGACAGACAAAGGCAAGCGGGAAGGCTTGTGATGGCTGAGTTTGTGCCGGCGGACAAAATCTGACTTGACGGAACTGCAGAAGCGCCGCCGCCAAGGAGACGCCCGCTGCAGCCGAACTGCAAGAATTTTGCGCTATATCGGCACCAAGGCCATGACGTGGCATTTTCTAACAACCCGAGACACTGATGATCCCCCGAATAGAAATAGCGACCGCGCTCATCCCTGGTGGCGGGAAACTGCGGCTCATGCGTCGCGGCGCTGAATTTTCGATCATGCTGGACGGCAACGAGCTCATGAACAGCAGGCTGAGCGGATCGGAGGAAGCGCTGGCTTCGCTTACCATCGATCGATTGGGCGCAATTGCCAAGCCACACCTGTTGATCGGCGGCCTTGGCATGGGCTTCACGCTTCGGGCGGCACTTGGCCGACTGGACCCCGCCGCGCGGGTCACCGTCGTAGAACTTGTACCGGCAGTCGTCGAATGGGCGCGCGGACCGCTTTGCGACACCTTCGACGGATGTCTCCAGGACGCCCGTGTCGACATCATCGAAGCCGATGTTGGCGATGTCATAAGGTCGGCGCGAGCGACCTACGATGCCATTCTGCTGGACGTTGACAACGGCCCCGATGGTTTGACCAAGGACTCGAACAACTGGCTATACGACCCGGCAGGCCTTTCGGCCGCCCGCACCGCGATCAAACCAGGTGGTGTGTTAGCGGTCTGGTCCGCGACTCCCAGTGACCGCTTCTCCCGCCGCCTCCGTGATGCCGGATTTGAAGTCGAGATACATCAGGTCCGCGCAAGGCAAGACAAGGGTGCGCGCCACACTCTCTGGATTTCGTCTTGGCGCAACGCGAAACCATGATTCCGCAGTCAATTATCGACGACCTGAGCCGCGACCCGCCGCTCTCCACCATTGGCACCCAATGGCAGCTCTTCACCGACCGGGTGATGGGCGGCATCTCCAACGGGACCATGGTGCGGGAAATGGTGGCGGGCCGTCCGGCGATTCGCATGCGCGGCGACGTCAGCCTCGAAAACAATGGTGGCTTCGTTCAAATTGCGCTCGATCTTGCGCCCGGTGGCGATGCGGTCGATGCCGGCGCCTGGCGAGGAATTGAGCTCGATGTGTTCGGAAACGATGAGGAGTATGGGGTGCACCTGCGCACCGCGGACCTGAGCCGGCCCTGGCAATCCTATCGCCAGAGCTTTCGGGCTGAGCCGCGCTGGCAAACCATTCAGTTGGCCTTTCGGGAATTTGTGCCGCATCGAACAGACATGCCGCTTAATGTGCGTCGGCTCAGACGCGTCGGCGTCGTTGCAATCGGTCGCGCATTCTCGGCCGAGATCGCAGTCGGCGGCTTGCGATACATGGCCTGATTACAAGCCGCTCGCAGACGGCGCGAGGGACGATGTAGCACAGGATTTGCGGCTGTTAAAATCCGGAAGGGCGTGCGCGGATGGAAGACGTGGTGTGCCTCGCGGCCGAACGCGAGCCATCGTCAGGCGTCGAACGCAGTCTTCGGGAACCGGCTTGATACAGGGTATGAGGTTTAAGCACCACCGATCCTAGACATCACCCCATACTCCGCCATGCGGACAAACGACCTCTTCGCGAGCGCATCGATATCCTTGATGTAGTCGGGTACAATCAGGATGATACCATCAAGCTCGCTCTCGATCACCGCCCTCGAAAGGCGCTTCGCAATGGAGTCGTAAGACCCCACGATCGCGCCGGGTGACACCGAGCTGCGGGTTTCCTTGGCTGCGGCGCGCCGCAGCGACGCGGCGCTCACATCTTTGACGTTCGGATTCAGCGTATACCCGAGGGCGATGTCCTCAAGGCATTCCATATCGACCCCGTCATTGAAGTGTTGAAACCTCGCCTGAGCCTCCTCATCCGTAGCGCCCGGAATGACGACAAACAGTCCATAGACCTTGAGCTCCGGCTTATTCATCTGCCGCGCCATCGCCTTGGCCTGCTTTCCTGACGCAATGGATTTCGCGTCGTCGCTCGCGCCGATGAACGCGATGTCGCAATTGTCGACGGCGAATTTGAACCCGCGCCCGGACGCGCCCGCATTCGCGAGCGGCGGCATACGCGACGGCTTGGGTCCCATTGTGGCCTCGGTCAATTCGAAGAACCGGCCCTTGTGCGAGACCACCTTCTCTGTCCATAGCCGCTTCACCACCGCGATCCACTCGTCCGCGAGATCGTAACGCTCGTCATGATCGAGGCCATCGCGCCACAGCCCGACATGGGACAGATCGAGATAGCTGGAGCCGGTCACGAGGTTCAGGCCGACGCGACCAGGCCCGATCTGGTCGAGCGTTGTCATCATCTTGGCGATGATGGCCGGCTGATAGACCGTCATGTGGATCGTGCCGAACACCCCGATTTTGGTTGTCGCCTGAAGCAGTGCGGCGGAGGTCGTCATCGACTCCAGCGTACGCATCCAGTGTTCCGAAGGGCCCTTGAAACCGCGCCATATCCCGGGGCTCAGCACGAAATCGAACCCCAATGCCTCCGCGTTCCGCGTCACATCGAGCACACGGCGGAACGAACCGTCTTCCACCGCAGGCGAATTGACCGAATGGATCCAACCGTGATTGCCGACCGGAATAAACACACCGGCATCGATCGTCTTTGTCATGTCGCATCAACCTCAAAGGCAGGGCATCGATCGGATGCAGGCCGGCCCCGCATCAATTCCGTCGATGTTACGATTTACCATCCAGCAGCCGCGCGTCCGGACTCAGTTCGATCTTCGGCGCATAGGCGATGGCATCGATCTCGATCAGCAGCTCGGGGAGCATGAGGGCTGCGACCTTGACGCCGGTGCTGGCCGGGCGATGGTTCCCGAAAAACTCGCGGCGCACGTCCCAATATGCGCGTGTCGCCACCATGTCGGACATCGATGTGGTCAGGTAATTGGTGAGCCGGATCACCGACGTGAGATCGCAGCCGGCAAGACCGAGGACCCGGCGCATATTCGTGAACACCTGCCGCGCCTGCGCCGCGATGTCACCGGGACCGACGACGTTACCGCCTTCGTCAAGCGCAACCTGTCCCGTGAGAAAGAGAAAGTCGCCAGCCTTGACCATGTAACACATCGGCTTGTCGTCGCTCCAGCGCCAGTCGTCTCTGATGAACAACGGATCCTGCATCTTCGTTTCTCCAAGGAGCTGTTATGAGTGGCGCAGACTCGCCGGCACGGAAGCGCCTTCCGTCAGGGCCAGCGTGTCGAATGCACGCCTCCTGAATGCGGCGCGATGCTGTCAGTTCACGTCCGTCGGCGGCGTCAGTTGGCAGCAGGTTTGAACCGGTCGATTTCCGCAAGGTATTTGCTCCGCACGTCTTCGGTGATGAACGCACTCGCAAAGCCATTGCGGGCCATCTGCCACAGTTCAAGATCGGAGACGCCGAGCGATGCCTGAATGGCCGCATAATTCTCGTTCACGTAGCCGCCGAAATACGGCGGATCATCCGAGTTCACCGTGATGCATAGGCCCGCCTCGTGCAGCCGGCGAATATTGTGCGATGCCATATCCGGGAACACCTTGAGCATGCAGTTCGACATCGGACAAACCGTCAGCGGAATGCCGCGCTCGGCCAGTTCGCTCATCAGGCTCGGATCTTCCTCACATCGGACACCATGGTCGATGCGTTCGCATTTCAAAGTGTGAAGCGCGTCGCGCACATAATCCGCCCCGCCCTCCTCACCGGCATGCGCCATCAGGTGCCACCCGCAATCGCAAGCCGTCGTCTCATAGGCCCGCTTGAACTTCGAAGGCGGGTTGCCGATCTCAGGTCCTCCCATCCCCAGGCCGATAATGCGGTCGCGCCAGGGCTTGACCGCCTCGATCATCGCCAGCGCGTCGCTTTCGTCATATTGTCGCTGGATGCCGACGATCAGCCCGCCGGTCATGCCGTATTTCACGGAAGACTCGTCGATCGCGCGCAGGATATTGCCCATGACGGCCTCGATCGGAATCCCACGCCGCAGATGCGCCTGCGGACTGATGAACACCTCCGCGTGCTTGACGTTGTCGCGTGACGCGCGCGCGAAATAGGCGTCCGTCATTTCATAGAAGTCTCTGCCTTTCTGCAAAACGGTCAGGCCGAGATAAAACAGGTCGAGGAACGCCTTCAGGTCGTCGAAGCTGTAAGCACGGCGGACCTCATTCGCGTCGGCGTATGGAAGCCGGATGCCGTTGCGCGCTGCGAGCGCGATCAGCGTCTCCGGCTCGAGCGACCCTTCGAGATGCATGTGAAGCTCGGCTTTCGGCAGCTTCGCTATGAAATCAGAAACTGGAGTGGAGGTCATAGGTTGTCCTTAGCAATCCCAGGTAGAGCGATGGACGTATTGGTGCCCGCCTATATCTTGGGCAGCCGCATTGACACGGTTCCTTTGTCTGAGCACACTTTCCAGATTGGGCGCGGGGACCCATCCAGTTTGAGCAGGTTTGCCGGCCGAAGAAGTGCGCGAATACCTTGGCATGCGAATTGCTGACCGCGTCTTCAGAACGCATCCATCATCGGTTAGCACCCCGATGAATGCAACTGGGAGGTTTTTTCTATGCGTCGCCGCTTCACCGGGAAAGTCGCTGCAATCGTCGCCACACTCATGGCGCTCCTCGTGGCTCAGGCGCACGCGCAAAACAAGCCGTTAAAGAAGGTCCGCATCGCCATCGGCACCACAATTCTCAACGTCGCATATCCGCAACTAACGCTTGCATCGACGCTCGGCTATTGGAAAGCGGAAGGATACGACGTCGAACTGCTTCCGGCCGGCGCTTCGCTGCAGGCGCTGCAGCAGATGGTCGCCAACAATGCCGAGTTCGGGCAGATCAATGCCAGCGTTATCGTGCAGGCCAATGCGAAGAACGATCTGCCGGTTCGCGTCGTGATGGCGAACGGCGTGATCGACTGGTCGATTGCGGTCGATGCCGACGGACCAATCAAATCGGTGAAGGATTTGAAGGGCAAAACCGTCGGTGTGTTCAGTCTCGCGACCGGCGGGATAGCCTATTTCAACAGCCTTCTGCGCGCCAATGGCCTCGATCCACGGGACGTCGATCTTGTTCCGCTTGGTCTTGGCGCGCCGCCGCTGGAAGCGATGAAGTCGAACCGCGTCCAGGCTCTGCTCTATTGGGCCGCCGCGGTTGCGAGCTTCCAGAATGCCGGGCTGAAGCTGAACAAGCTGGTCGGCGAGGACTGGCGGACCTATCCCGATTTCTCGCTCTCAACCATGCAAGGCTCGGTCGACAAGGATCCCGCAATGGTGATCGGTATCGCGCGCGGCGTCGCCAAGGCGACCGTGTATGCGCTCGCCAACCCGGAATGTGCGGTCAAGCTGCACTGGCAGCGCTATCCTTCCAGCAAACCGAGCGGCGCCGATGAAGCTACGTTGTTGAAGTGGGATATCAACGCTCAGCAGGCGCAACTCGATTCGCTTGCGGAAGGCTTCAAGCTCGGCGGCGGCAAATTCTGGGGCCAGCCCAATGCCGACTCATTCGAAAGGCTGGTCAAATTCATGCAGGAGGCCAAGCTCATCGACAAATCCGTCACCGCGCAATCGATGATGGTCAACATCCCGAACTTCTACGAAAAGGTGAACGACTTCGACGCCAAGGCCATCGAGGCAGACGCCAAAGCCTGCAGGTCATGACCCCAGAAGCGGAACCGTGATGCCGGATCCCGTGCCGCTCGTCCGCGTTGCAAACCCAATTCCTGCGTCGACACCACGGATCGTGGATACGCCGCCGCGGGAAGTCTTGGTGAAGGTCGCTGGTCTCGAAAAAATCTATACGACCAAGGACGGCCAGACGATCCAGGCACTGACGGACGTCAATCTCGCGATTGCCAAGGGCGAGTTCATCAGCGTGGTGGGGCCGAGCGGATGCGGCAAGACCACGCTTCTGAAAATCCTGGCGGGTATCCTGCAACGGTCGTCCGGGGACGTGAGCATCGACGGCCGAGCGGTGAGCGGCCCGAGCCGCGAGATCGGCGTGGTGTTCCAGGCGCCGGTTCTGTTGCCTTGGCGCAATGTCTTGCAGAATGTGATGGTGCCGGTCGAGGTGCAAAAGCGCGACCGAACAAAGTTCGAAGAACGCGCACGACAATTGCTGGCGATGGTGGGACTTGCCGGTTTCGAAAGCAAATACCCGAACGAGCTCTCGGGCGGCATGCAGCAGCGGGTCGGCATCTGCCGCGCGCTGGTCCACGATCCCTCCTTTCTGCTCATGGACGAACCGTTCGGCGCGCTCGACGCCATGACGCGCGAGCAGATGAACGAGGACTTGCAACGCATCTGGACCGACGCCAAGAAGACCGTCCTGCTCGTGACCCATTCCATCCCCGAGGCGGTCTATCTCGCCGATCGTGTAGTGGTCATGACACCGCGCCCCGGCCGCATCGTGGACGTCGTACCGATAGACCTGCCGCGCCCGCGCACGCTCGCGATGCACAACACGCCCGAATTCGGACGCTTCGTTGAGCGGATTCGCGCACACTTCAATGCGAGTGGAGCGATCGACTGATGACCAGGACAAGACTGTTGCATCTGGCCAACGTCGTACTGGTGCCACTCGCGACCTTCTGTACCTTTGTGGGTAGCTGGGAACTGATCGTCTATCTTTTCGATATTCCGAAGATCGTGTTTCCGGCACCTTCCGCGATCGCTCGCTCGTTCAGCGACGGCCTTCTGAGCGGCGACTTCGTCTGGCATTTCGCAGTCACGATGTATGAAATTCTCGCGGGCTTCCTGGTTGGCTCGGTCTGCGGCCTCCTGCTTGGCTTCCTCATCGCACTGGTGCCCCTCGCCGAGCGCATCCTCTATCCTTACGTGGTCGCATTCCAGACCGTACCGAAGGTCGCCATCGCGCCGATCATCGTGATATGGTTCGGCTACGGCGTCGGCTCCAAGGTCGTGATCACGGCGACCATTGCCTTCTTTCCACTGCTGGCCAATACGATCGTTGGACTGCGCGCAGCCCCGCGCGACCAGATCGAAATGATGATCTCCTATACGGCATCGCGCTGGCAGGTGTTCACCATGGTGCGTCTGAAACAAGCACTTCCCTACATTTTCGTTGGCCTTGACATCGCTATCGTTCTTTCGGTGATCGGCGCCATTGTCGGCGAGTTTGTCGGCGCGAAGGCGGGCCTCGGTTATCTGATCCTGCAGAAAAATTTCAACTTCGATATGGCCGGCACTTTCGCCATCCTGATCATCCTGTCGCTAATCGGTGTCGGTCTGCACAGCATCATCAGTGTCCTGCAGCGTCGCATTGTGTTTTGGATGGACACCGACAACGACCGGGTCGTGGGCGCGTGAGCGACACGCGCTCGACCGGCGTAATTGAGCAGACAAGCCAAGGGAGGCCGCCAATGCATCAACCCGTCCGCGCAGCCAGCGCCGATGAAATGCCGATCCTCGATCTCACCGCACTGAACAGCGGTGGCGACCTCAAGCCGATCGCCGAGAAGATGCGGCACGCCTGCGTGACCACCGGTTTCTTTTATGTCGCCAACCACGGCATTCCGGAGAGTGTGGTCAACGGTGTGTTCGATGCGACCAGGCGTTATTTCGATCTACCGATCGAACAGCGCATGCCGCATCGCATGGACGAGAAATATCGCCGGGGGTTCATGCCGCAGGGCATCAACCAGCATCCCGGCTTCGCGCCGGACCTCAAGGAAAGCTACGAAATCGGTGTCGATCTTCCGCTCACCGACCCCGATGTGGCGGCGGACCTCGCTCTGCACGGTCCGAACCGCTGGCCTGCGGACTGTCCTTGGCTGCGGGAAGCGTCCGAAACCTATTTCGAGGAGGCGCAGGCGCTCGGCCGCCGGCTGCTGAGGGTGAGCGCGGTCAGCCTCGACATGCCCGAGGACTATTTCCTGCAGTTCTGCACGAAGCCGATGGTGCAGATGCGGCTGTTTCACTATCCGCCGCAGGAGCCAATGAGCGACGAAAAGGCGTTCGGCGTCGCACCGCATACCGATTACGGGATGATCACGCTGTTGCTGCAAGATCCGATCGGCGGCCTCGAACTCAAAAAGCGCGACGGCGAATGGGTTAGCGCACCCTATGTGCCCGGCACGCTGGTGATCAATATCGGCGACCTGTTCCAGCGCTGGACCAACGATATCTATGCTTCCAATCAGCATCGCGTCGTCAACCGCACGGGCAAGGAGCGCTATTCGATACCGATGTTCTTCAATCTTGACTATCGCACGCTGATCTCGTGCCTGCCGACCTGCCAGTCGGCGGACAACCCGGCGAAGTACCAGCCGATCACCTCTGGCGATTATCTGCTCAGCCGCTTTCGCGATGTCCAGAAATATCGCGTGGCAGCCGCCTGACGGGCATCCCTTCTGGTACCGCGTCCGGATCGAAGCCCCGGTGCGACTGAAAGGGAGCCGCGGACATGATTGCCAGCGCCGAATTCATCGCCGGCCTTCCGAAGGCAGAGTTGCACCTTCATATAGAAGGCACGCTGTCGGTCGAGATGAAGCGGCGCTTTGCGGAGCGAAACGGGCTCAGCCTCAGCGAGGCGAGCTTTGCGCCACCGCTACAAGTAGACGGCGAGCCGGGCAGCCAGGCACTTGCCATTCAGCAATACAAGACGTTCCTCGCCCTTTATTTCGAGGGGTTGAAAGTCATGCACACCGAGCGGGACTTCTTCGAATTGGCGCTCGACTATTTCCGTCAGTGCAAGGCCAACAATATTGTCTATGCCGAAGTCTCTTTCGATCCGCAGGCCCATACCGATCGCGGCGTCGCCTTCGGCGCGGTAATTGAAGGGCTCGTGGCGGCGCAAAAGGCCGCACGCGAGACTCTCGACATCGAGAGCCAGCTCATCATGTGCATCAATCGCGACCTGACGCTGGACAGCGCTGTCAACATGCTAAGTGCCGCACGGCCCTATCGCGACCGAATTGCGGGCCTCGGCCTAGACAATGTCGAAGAGGGGCATCCACCGGTCAAGTTCCGGACCGTCTACGATGCGGCCCGGGATCAGGGTTATCGCCTGACTGCCCATTGCGATGTCGACATGATCGACGCGCAAGAACATCTCCGCCAATGCATCCACGATATCGGGGTCGAGCGCATTGACCATGGCATCAACGTTCTGGACGATCCGTGCCTGATCGACGCCGCGCTTGAGCGCAGCATTCATTTCACAGCCTGCCCGACCTGGCGGAAGGGCGATCCGAAGCCGCGCCGCGTCGATCGTATCGCAAAGATGCGCAGCATTGGCCTGTCCGTATCGCTGAACACCGACGATCCAGCCTATTTCGCGAGCGGTTATTTGAACAATATGCTCAACGCAGTCGCTGCCACTGGACAATGGGATACGAGTGTCGTTGTCCGCTATATAAAGGACGCCTTCTTAGGGGCATGGATCGATGAGGAGAGACGGGCCGCCTACATTCGCCGCGTAGACGACGCCTCCGAGCGGCACAGTCAGAGAGCGAATTGCAGCTAATATCTACAGCAGCAGAGGCTGCATCGGGAATTGCTCAATTATCGCAAATTTGCTGCCAAGGACAAAAGGTTGGACATAATGGTCGGACGTACGCCCTAGGGAGTCTCGGATGCTGTCGAGAGGCGCCGCGTCAAACAAACTTTCCGCAATTTAACCAAAACGGTTCCTAAGGCAGCATATTTGAATCGTCTCGATCGGATTCCGAACCCGGCCCCGGCCGATCCTGTTGAAACTCCAACCTTCAATGTCATTCCAGATCAAATCCTTACTAAGGGTTTGATTCCTTGATCGTATTGAGGTCGCTGATTGATCCAAAACCATTCCTACTACAATGGACCAAACCAGACTTTACAAAAATCAGCTACACTCCGATCTTACCGAGAGTCCACTTTGGAAGCTGGCACTTGCAACCCACGCTTTACCGGAGGAGTTCGAGCGTCGCGGAGTAAGCGGGTTGGGAGCGACGCGAAACCGTAAATAATGTTATTGATACCCACTGTCGGCTCTCCCACCTCGATCGTTTCGACGCGCGGGATCATCGCCTTCAAGAGGGACATCATTTCGAGTTGAGCGAGGTGCATGCCGGCGCACGTATGTATGCCCCTGCCGAAACCCAGATGGAGCCGCTGATCGCGCGTGATGTCGAAGTCGTTAGGGCGTTCGAAAACACGCTCATCGCGGTTTGCCGCAGCGAACATCATCATGATTCGCGCTCCTTCCGGAATCGTCACCCCTGCTACCACGACTTCGCGTGAGGTGTGACGGCCGAACGACCTGACCGGCGACGCCAGTCTGACTGCTTCGTTCGCCGCATTCCGCGCTAGTTCCGGCTTAGAACGCAACAGCGCCCACTGATCCGGATTGCGACCGAGTTGATAGATCAGTTCGCCTGTTGCCGAGATCGTCGTGTCCAAACTCGGAACGATATAATCCCTTATTGCATGCGGTAATAGTTCAGCCGGAAGGTCGCCCCGCTGGACGACATCCAGCAGTCTATGAGTCCAGCTGCCCGGCTTTGCCATTTCGGGCGTCTGGCTCTGCGCGAAGCGTCGCTGCTCCATAAATACCTCAAGCGCTGCTTTGCCGCGCTCGTTCTGCACACCGTTGAGGTCGAATGTTGCGCTTGCCCAGCGCAGCATATTTTCCCGTCCCTGGTCTCCAAAACCAACCAGGTCTCGCACGATAGTAAGAGGCAGATGGGAGGCGAGCTCGCTCATAGCGTCGAATGTGTCTCGCCCAATCAGTTGCTCGATCAGCTCTTCTGCCGCTTCCTCGATCACGCCGCGAATGTCCTCGAGAGCGGCGGGGAGAAGCGGTGGAGAAGTCGCTCGACGGATCACGCTGTGGCGCTCACCATCAGAAGCGGCTGAGTTTCCCCGGAGAATTTCGTTCGCGAATGCACAAGCCGCGACGCCCTTGCCGCTGATGAATGTATCATGATCGCGGAGGGCTTGGGCGAGTACGGCATGATGGACCAGAGCATAATTTTCATGCCGAGGGAGCCAGACCACCGGTCCGAGATCCCTCATCGTAGTATAATGAGGCCAAGGGTTCTGGATCACCTCATCGGCGAAGATGTCGACATCATAGACAGGTGCAAGAGCCATTATCGCCCCTCGTCTTTTCGCCGGTGCCAGCCGTCAGGCCGCCTCAGACATCTTTCACCGCGCGCCCTGGTCCGTTGACCACGAACAAACGTATGCTGATTGCCGAGATAAAGTCGTTCAATCTTTTTTCGCATGACGATCGCGACCTGTTCAAAACCCAAAAAATCGATGTGCTCCCGACCTAACCATTTGCCAAGGAATTACTTCCTAGGCCATCTGGACGCCGCTGGTTAACCCCGAAATTGCCGCCTTAAGGGCCGAGCCCGACGCGGCGAGCAGGCGGCGGTCAGGACCGCGGAGGTCGGTGCACGAGCTTCACCGAGAGGAACCATTACCGGGGCGGGACATCCGATCCAGTCGCTGTGAGCGAGTACAGGAAATTTGGGGAGAAGCTATAATTGCCAAGCGTTGGCATATGACTGGCAATCTCGTTGATTGGATGGTTGTAGTCGGGTTCCTCACCGGAGCGCTTGGCGAGAGATGCGTAAAGCACGCGGGACATGATGTAATAAAGATTTCCGATATTCTCGACCAAATCGATCTGGAAGAATTCGGGTAGCCATTCCTCGAGTTCCTTTTGTGGCACGTAGAAATTGTGCCACCGCGTCTTGATTTCGTGGAGACCAAACTCGGCTCGCAAGGAATTGAGCGAAGCAAGACCCTCCTGCGTGTTCTCGACTAAAACTAGTTTCCCGCCCGGCTTCAACTTCCGCCTCATGTTCAGTATTGCGTTTTTCTGCTCTTCCCAATTCCTCAGGTTGATGATGCAGCGTTCGGACACGACGACATCGAACCCAGTGTGTTCAAGCGCGTCGAGATCAAGGACGTCTGCTTGAATGAAACGAGCGCGCGCCTCAAGTCTAGCGTTTTGCGCCGCCGCTCTGGCGTGCTCGACCATGGTCGGGGAATAGTCCACTCCGATAAATTCGGAAGACGGAAACGCGGATGAAAACCGAAGCGTTGAGTAACCGTTGCCGCATCCGACGTCGAGGACGCGCTGCCCATCACCGAGATGCTTCAATATTTCGCGAATTTCGAGTTGTCGATAATGGTGATCCGGTGCAGTGGCCAAGTCCGACTGTCCGAAGGACTCGGCTTGCTGTTCCCAGAAATCTTTGACGGCGTCCGATGACATGAGTTAGTCCTTTATTCGAGTGCAGCAGCTGTTGGAAACTGTAAAGAGGTTTCGATTTCTCATCAATTGCAACTCTTGGTATGTTTATGTGAACATCGGCGCTTCGTCCCCTCGGCCTTCCAGAATTGAGTAAACGTCTCGAGCAGACCGAAACGGCCCATCCGAGATTTACAAGAAGCGGGACCGATTATATCTCCGCTATTACATCCTGATCCTGGACGACAGCGGTTTGAGGACGGGAGCGGCTCGAAGGCTGACCTGCTGAGACGTCTCGTCGACTAAGACTTTAACCGGTGAAAAGTGGCTGGTGTTCACGGTCCGCGGCAAAACCGGAGAGCGGGAGGTCGTCTGCAATGCCGGCGTCGAGAGATAGATTGCTGAGCTGAGGGTTCATCGGGGAAAGAGATCGGTGGATCAGTTTCACCGAGTGAAATCATATTCTGCCGAATGGACGGGACACCGATCCAAAGCTTCAAGAAGAGTTTCGAGCAAACGCTGAAGAGAGCAGGTGTGCTCTACGACGGCTCGGACGGAAAGAAACGAACGCCCTACTCGCTCCGGCATACCTACGCGACGATGCGGCTCTCAGAGGGCGTCAGCGTGTTCAGCTGGCCGCCAACATGGGCACGTCTGTTGAGATGCTGGACGACTTCTATGGGAAGAAGGCGGGTTCGAGACCCGAAGATGGCGATGAAAGCTGACGAAGCTTTCATGTCTTCTGGGCCCGCGGGACGCTTAAACCCGCGGGACGCTTAAAGAAGTATCGCCGCAGCAAGCGGAACGGATCTCGAGGGAACTCGCGGAAAGGTGACCACTCCTTGTTGGCACCTTTACGTAACGTTGCCGTAACTTGAACGAACAGATGACCAGTGGGCCGCGGGGCCGAAATAGGGGCTCGGATGACATGATGACACGCTCAATTGCAGGAATTTCTTTCCTTGCGGCCCTTGCGATAGCAGGGGTGGCATACGCGCAATCTTCGGCACCCGGTAAGACCAAAAAGGCAACCTTTGCGGGTGGCTGTTTCTGGTGCGTTGAAGCGGATTTCGACAAAGTCGAGGGTGTGATTTCAACCACCTCCGGCTATATCGGCGGCAAAACTACAAAACCGACCTATGGTCAGGTTTCCGCGGGTGGCACCGGCCATGTGGAGGCAGTCGAGATCGTTTTCGATCCGGCCAAGGTCTCCTACGAAAAGCTGCTGCAGGTTTTCTGGCGCAATATCGATCCGGTCGCGAAGGACCGGCAATTCTGCGACTCAGGTGACATGTATCGCAGCGCGATCTTCTTTCACGGACACGAGCAGCAGGTACTTGCGGAGAAATCCAAGAAGGACATCGAGGCATCCGGAAGGTTCACTCAGCCAATCGCCACCGAGCTTGCCGCAGCCAGCACATTCTATCCGGCTGAAGACTATCACCAAGATTACTACAAGAAAAATCCCAGAAAGTATTCCTTCTATCGCTGGAATTGCGGGCGCGATCAGCGCCTTGAGCAAATCTGGGGCAAGAAAACGAGCTGACGGAGGCAACCACTTTGCAGAAACGCAGAACCATCCTGGGCGTGATCGCTGCCGGCGTCGCCACGCTGTTTGAAATTGCGTTGCATGAATGACGAGGCGGCCATTGCCGAGACGAAGACGTTCGAGATCACACAGACCTCGGACCAATGGAAGAAGCAGCTGACCCCGGCGCAGTATGCTGCGCAATCACGGCACAGAACGGCCTGGCACCTCGCCGCTGAACCAGGAAAGCGCAAGGGCATATTCTCGTGTGCGGGGTGTGACCTGCCGCTGTTTTCGTCGGACACGAAATATGAAAGCGGCACCGGCTGGCCGAGCTTCTGGCAACCGCTGCGGAACGCCACAGGAACTAGGAGCTACCGTTCGCTAATCTGCATGTAGGCATTCAAAACGGAGATTGTAAGAAACATCATTGCGACGAACAGGGTTGCAGCCAGCGACAGGTGCTTATGATGAAACCTGCTGCCGCGGCCCCTCTTTGATGGCACATCAGCTCTCCACCGGAATGCGGCCTGCACCGAAGCGCAAAGCCTTTTTCCCTTCTCTCCCTGCCGCCCTTCGCAAGTCTGCTTTGTCATCGGAGCCTTCGCTCCGCATTGAGACGGTCGCCTCGCGTGAAATGGTCCGGAGCAATGTCGCACTCAGTGACACGACCAGTTCCCGAAGACGGCGATTCTCGCGGATCAGCGATAGCGTACTCGCCTCGTCCGACCGTTCCGACTTCATGACCCTCTCCTTGGTCGATCGAGACGCACGATCGGACCGTCCCCGATGCGAGCGTCCCCGCAAACTCGTCGTGACGCGCGGATGAGCTATCATTGCGCGCAGTTTCGATCATGTAAATTGGTGACAAATACGCATATGCCGTAAGTAGTCCGTCAGTCGATCCCGCTGCGTTATAGTGATATCCGGATTCCGGCTTCGCAGCACCATCGTTCCCACGCTCGACTTTCTCGACATGGCGGCGGCCGTCGCGTGCGTAGACGGCCGGATACCGGGGCTGAGTTTGCTGAACTACTCCGCGGGCTTCAGCGCGCATCACCTCGCCCGCTTGTCTCGCGCTACAGCGCGCACCGATCCGCTACGGTCTGAGCTTTCCAATTGCGATTCGAACCAGATCGGCAGCGTTCTTCGCTCCCAGCTTCTTCATGATATGGGCACGGTGAACTTCGAAGGTTCGTGTGCTGATTCCCAACTGGTAGCCACCCTCCTTGTTTGAGGTGCCGCCAGTAATCAGCGCGAGGACTTCACTCTCCCGTGGCGTCAGAGAAAACCGATCCGGTATACGGAGAACCACAGGCTCTGACGGATCGGCGGGCGTTTCACTATTCTGCGTCGGAGTTTTGATTCGACTGCAGGCATCTTCAATGCGCCGCATGGGTGCGCATCCCAGGCTCTCAAGGATCTCACAAACACGCTCGGTTTCGCGAAGGGCATTGTCAACCATGTCGCGAACTGAGTCCGAAGCAACACCCGATCCGGGGCGATGGATGCGATCCTTCTTGATCTCGTTCAGATAGATCAGCAACGCGTTCAATGGCTCGTTGAGTTGGTGAGCCATCACAGCGCTGATCTCATCTGCAGCGAGTATTTGCGCCGTGGCGATCAGCTCAGTCTGCAATTGACTGATTTTTTTGGCGGCATGGTGCCGCGCTGTCGACGTATGAAGACTTCTGAATCGAAGATCATCTAGCGACACGAAATCATCCTAGTTTCTGTGTCACAGGTCACTGGCAGCGCCCTTTGAAATCATCACTGGGCCCGGTTCCAGCTGACCCGGCGTCAATCATCACGCTGCTAACAACGACGTGCGACACACCTAGTATCGCTCTGATGGAGCACAGATGCTGTTCAAAACGGCACAGGATAGGTCTTTGTCTGTCAGGACTTATACTTATGGGAACTTTGCTTCGTCCACATCGCGCAAAGTTCCACCAGGCGGCGCCTGTCATCAATCGTCTTCGCGATCAATGTCCTTCACGCGCTCGCTGTTCTGCTTGTCATGCAGGATGACGTTCAGCAAGGCTGGGCGAACCTCAATATGGCCGTTGTAATTGATGAAGCCCATTTGCCGGAACTTATTCATGAAGAAGCTCACACGGGATCTCGTGGTCCCGACCATTTCCGCCAGTGTCTCCTGGCTGATCTTCGCAAGGATCGGTTCCGGTGGACTGTCTTTTCCGAAATTTGCCAGAAGCAGGAGAATTCTCGCGAGCCGCTTCTCGCTGGAATTAAAAAGCTGATCGACCAGATCCTCTTCAACCCGGGCATTTCGCTTCAAAAGGTGCGCAATAAAAAGTTCCGCGAACGCCGGTTCGTCGTGAATCACGCGAATGATGTCCGCCATCGCGATCCGCGCAAGCGAGCAATCGGTCATAGCAGTCACGGTCGCCAGACGACGCGTTTGCCCCGCGAGGCAGCCTTCGCCGAAGAAAGCGCCCGGTCCAGCGACCGAGATTACAGCCTCTTTGCCGTGCTCGGAGAGCACGACGACCTTCGCCTTGCCCGAGTGAACATAGAAAACCGAATCGGCCGCATCGCCCTGCGAATAGACAACCTGATTGATCCTGAAGCTGACCGGCCCTCCCGCGCCATTGGTCCTGAGAAGGAAGGCTTGCGGATCAAACGGTGTGCGTTCAGTGCTTGTCTTTGGCATGAAACGCTTCCTAACCCGGCTAGGTTAACCATACAACCCTCGGTAGATCATCCCGCGGCGCTATGTCCGATCGCTACAGTCATCTTTTTTTGGCGTCAGTGCATTCCAAAACACTTCCAAACATCGAGAATTTTCGACACCATCCAGGATGCTCCGTCACGGTGCTGCGAACGCGCAAAACTCCCGACGGCTGGCCACACTCGGCATCGGAGGCGGTTGGACCGGAAGTCCGCTTGACGAGCCTGCACATGAAACGACGCGGCGCCACCATGTCGGTCGCAATTTCGCAACATGCGACAACCGCCGGCAGGGGTTCCGGTCAGATTTTCAGTTGGGAGACTTTAGCCTCGCAAGAGCCCGGGTATGTTCAATATTGAGCACAGAATTCGCGGACATGTCGAGCACGGAGCCTATGTCCTTGCCAAGCAAGAAGAAATCAGTTGCCGCGAAATTCTGTCGCATCTCGCTTGCGAGATTGAGGTCGGCTGCTGCGCTAAGCAGCAACGGTCGAGGCGGGCGCCTTTGCCGGAAGGATCGTGCCAACCCTTAAAATTTGCTCGATGGCCGCCGCCGGCATGGGAGCCGCGAAATAGTATCCCTGAACGTCAGTACAGCCTAAATTGAGTAGCAAGTTCAACTGCGCTGGGGTCTCGACACCCTCGGCGATCACTTCGCTACCACAATCGTGCGAAAGCCCAAGAACCAGTTTGACGACGGCCGCTGCTCGCACGCTGGTTGTGAGTTCCGCAATAAAATCCCGTGCAATTTTAATTCGATCCACAGGGAGCCGTCTCAGATGATTGAGCGACGAATATCCGGTACCGAAGTCATCGAGCGAAAACCTGACGCCCGCATACCTCAGTCGCCGAACAACCTCTTCATGTTGCGATGACATATTGATCATCGCGGTTTCAGTGATCTCAAGTTCCAGCGACGAAGGCGGGAAGCCCGTTTCCGCGAGAACGGCCAACACCGTTCGTTCCAGCTCCAGCGGAGCCTTCAGCTGAACTGCGGAGAGATTGACGGCAATTGTACCGGGCTCGATTCCAATCTCGATCCAGCTACGCCCCTGCCGGCAGGCCTCCCGCAACACCCATTCGCCTAGCGGCACAATAAGCCCGCTGCCTTCGGCGACGGGTATGAATTCAGCCGGACCAAGAACACCTCGCGTCGGATGGCGCCATCGCACCAGGGCTTCAACGCCAATGATGCGGCCGTTGTCGGCCTTGACCTGCGGCTGATAGACTAGAAATAGCTGCTCGTCCTTAAGGGCTATGCGAAGCTCGTCCGTCAGCCTGACGCGTTCCGTCACTTCATCATTCATGGCTCTGGAGAAGAAGCGATAGGTGTCGCGGCCTGCAGCCTTCGCCCGATAAAGCGCGATATCGGCTTGTGACAATAGCGTGTCTGCGCGTAGCGCACCCTCGCCGTAGGTCGCAATGCCAATACTGGCGCTCACATAGATATCACTGTCATCGATCGAAAATGGCTTGGCGATGGACGCAATCACCCCTTCTGCCAAGGCCTCGGTCTCTGTCGACGCACGGACATCGTCCATCAGGATCGCGAATTCGTCACCACCAAAGCGAGCTACATTGTCACAAGCCCGCACTTCAGCTCGCAATCGATCGGCCACCAATTGCAGCAGCCGGTTTCCGACCCGATGACCGCGCGTATCGTTGACGTCCTTGAAGCGATCGAGATCAATGCAAAGAACGGCGCATTGTCCCGCGAAACGCTGTGATCGGGCAATCGCTTGATCCAGTGCATCCACGAACGTGGACCGGTTGACGAGCCCGGTCAGAGCGTCATGCCTGGCCATGAACACAATCTGAGAATCCGCCCGCTTGCGCTCAGCTATATCGCGGACGATGGCAACCATGGCCTTCGTCCGCCCGAACTCACTGTAGCGGAGTGACATCTCTGTCCAGAACAAGCTGCCGTCTCTTCGCTTGCATTGCCACTCGAATATCTGGGGACGCCCCAGACGCGCTCTCTCGTTCAACGCGATCGCCATGGCTTCCGTGTGAGGGTGCACACCGCTCGAGAGCGTATTGACGTCGCGGCCGATCAGCTCGGCCCTGGGATAGCCGAACATGCGGCAGGCAGGTTCGTTGACCTCGACGAAATGGCCTGTCGCCGGACACGAGATGAATATGCCATCGTTGACGGCGTTGAATATTGCGCGGAACCGATCGTCTCGGCTCGAAAGATCACACTCTGACCTTGCATCGGATTCAATCCGGGCACGCCTGTCCATCTGTGGGCACCTTGCGCGAGAAGGATGCGAGTCGGGGGGCCCGGATTTCTGCCGGCTTCGACGTTCGAGTGGGTTGACAATGCGCCTCTCAACAGAGGCGGTATGCCCGCTTTTGATCATAAGGGTTGTCGGTATTTCTGCTTAAGAACGCGCAGTACACTGACCACCGGAAGATCGACATAAAGATCGCGCCTCCGCTGGGCGCATCGTGGAAGCCGACTCGGCCGCCGGTTCGCTCGACTTGATGGCTGCGCCGGTCAGCCTTGCGCCTGTCGCGGCAGCTTAACCTTGGTCAGCCAGAATTCATTGATGCTTTTCACGAGGCTTTCAAATGCCTCCAGCTGTACCGGCTTGCGGAGATAGCAGTTGGCCTGATGCTGGTAGCTGTTGATGATGTCGCCCTCGGCATCCGACGTTGTCAGGATGATTGTCGGGATCGTTTTCAGTCCGTGATCCTCCTTGATGATCGCCAGCACTTCGCGGCCATCCATCTTGGGAAGATTGAGGTCCAGCAGGATCAGATCCGGGCGCGGACAGCCAGCGTTGTCGCCCCATTGTCTGAGAAAGGCCATCGCCTCCTCACCGTCGCAAGCGACATGCAGACGAACGTCGCTGTTCGCCTCGCGGAACACTTCCTGCATCAGCCGAACGTCGCCGGGACTGTCTTCGACCAACAGCACCTCGATGGTTGCGCCGCTTCCCGCAGTTTTACTCATGACTTTTCTCTTCTGCTGACACGGTGAACCGGAACGTCGACCCCTGCCCGGGCTGCGATTCGACGACGATGTTGCCGCCGTGGCGTTCGACGATCTTCTTGCAGATTGCCAGCCCTATGCCGGTGCCGGCATATTCCTCGCGCTTGTGCAGCCGCTGAAACATGCCGAAAATCTTTTCGAAATACTTCGGATCAATCCCCAGCCCGTTGTCTGCGACCGAAAAGACCCATCTGTTCCCGTCATCCAGGTCCGCCGAGACATGAACCCTGGGCGCTGCGCTGTTCTGATATTTTATGGCGTTGCCGACGAGATTCTGAAACAGCTGCGTGAGCTGCACCTCGTCCACGAGGATGACTGGCAGGGGGCCATTCGTGACCTGTGCGCCGCTGTCATCGATTGCACCGCGCAGATTGACCAGCGCCTGCTGCAACGCGGCTTCGCTGGAGGTTTCGTGCAGATCATTTCCGTTTGATCCGACGCGCGAGAATGTCAGCAAATCCTGTATCAGCCGCTGCATGCGGGCGGCGCCGTCCACGGCAAACGCGATGAACTCGTCCGCGTCGGCATCGAGCCGTCCCTTGTATCTGCGCGAGAGAAGCTGCGTATAGCTCGATATCATCCGCAGCGGCTCCTGCAGATCGTGAGATGCAATATTGGCGAATTGCTCCAGCTCCTCGTTCGAGCGGGACAATTCATCGACCTTGTGCAGAAGATGCGCCTCAGCTTTCTTTCTGGCACTGATATCGCGGATCGCCGCGGTCACCAGAATGCCGTCGGCGCTCTCCAGTGGGCTCAGCATGATCTCGATCGGAAATTCGCTGCCGTTCTTGCGCCTCCCGGTCAGTTCGATCCCGGTTCCTATCTGCTGTGCCAACGCATCCTCGGCGGAGCGCAGATCGTCGGCAATCAGTCGCTCGGCGAAGCCGTCGGGAATGATATTCGTCACTTTCTGACCGATCAATTCATCGCGGCGATAGCCGAACCGTTTTTCGGCCTGCAGGTTCAAAAGGATGATCTCTCCATTCTGATTGACGACCACCATGGCGTCGGGGGCCGCCTCCAGCAGTCCGCGATACCGGCTCTCCATCTGCGCCAGGGCCCTTTCCGCGGCTCTGCGCACGGTGATATCGCGGATCGCCGCGGTCACCAGAATGCCGTCGGCGCTCTCCAGCGGGCTCAGCATGATCTCGATCGGAAATTCGCTGCCGTCCCTGCGCCGCCCGGTCAGCTCGATACCGGTCCCGATCTGCTGCGCCAATGCATCCTCGGCGGAGCGCAAATCGTCGGCGATCAGCCGTTCGGCGAAGCCGTCGGGAATAATGTTCGTCACCCGCTGCCCGATCAGCTCATCGCGCCGATACCCGAACCGCTTTTCTGCTTGCAGATTCAGAAGGACGATTTCCCCGCTCTGGTTCACCACAACCATGGCATCGGGCGCCGCCTCGAGCAGTCCGCGATACCGGCTCTCCATCTGCGCCAGGAGCGTCTCCGCATCCGTTCGCTCGCCGACATCGATCATCATGGACGGAACTGTCACGACATGAATCGCTCTTGCATTCTCAAGCGAATGTTACCGTGGAGATTCGCGAGAACGATTAACGGCCGCTACTATTGGTATGGGGATTTGTACGTACAGACGTACCCGCGATACGACTGCTGCCGCGCCAATTGCTCACGTTACTGCGTTGACGCGCTCATCGCTTCCGGTCGGCAATGGCGACATAGCCATGGCCGAGAAACGGACTGACCCACCGGTTCACGATGAACCCATCGACTTTCTCGGTCAGAAGCTCGTAGCTTTCGAAGTCCTCGGCGAAAGGGGCGGTGATATTATCCAGCAAAACTTCCGCGTCTTCAGAATAGAGTCCAAGACGGCCCTCCAGGTACGGCCGTTCGGTATCGGTGAAGGATGCGACCTCGACGCCGTTGAGCCGCACGACGATACGGGCATTCTCCTGGATGATCGCGAAGCTGTGCCAGGCGCCGATCGGAAACACATCCTCTCCCGACGCCAGAAACCGCTGCCCGCCGGGATAGGCCGGATCGCGTTTGCCGAGTTCCCAGCCATTCGGTTTGAGCGCGATGTAATAAAAATGTTCGTCGTCGGTGTAGTTCCAGACCATCCACGCGCATTCCCACGGATTAGGTTCGGAGCCGGTACGGATTTGCCTCACCGTCTGGACGCGCCCTTCAAACGAAATGCGACCGGAATAGCTCTGGCTGGTGATCAACAGCGCAGCGTGTGTCGCATCCGCGTGCTCGGCCGCTTTCGGGCTGAGCACCACAACGCGTGAAAGGCCTTCGCCCACTTCATCGATCGTCGCGCTCGCCAACTGGATTGCTGGCATCGGTGTGGATTTCGGCGAGGGTTCGTTAGCCCGAGCCTGAGTATGAAGCGCTATGGCGATGCCTATCAAAATCGGTGCCGCGATAGCAGCGATCGCGAATCGTCGTGCGAGGATTTTCAAAACACCACTCCAATCTGCGCACGCCAACCGCGTTGGCGTTCGTCGGGCCCGATATTGAAGATGTATCCGGCTTGAATTGTCAGGATCGCGTCGTAGGAGCGGTAATTGTCGCCGCCGAGGTAGAAATAGCTCAGCAGGCTCGGACCGATGCCGGCGGCCCATGGGGTCGTCGCCTTGTTGTCGTAGCCCGCAACGGCGAGAAGCGTGGGACCGATCGCCATACGAGACGGGGTGCGGAATTCGTACAGATAGCCGAGATTGACGCGGGCATCTTCCAGCAGCCGCTCATCGGCGGTTCGCCATGCGCCGATGGTCAGGAAATTCCAGAACGGCTTCCATCCCTCTACATAGGGATAAGGATCTGCGCCGAAGCCCAGCCCCCAGTTCATTACAAACTGGGTTTCGGAGGTCGGTTTGAAAAAGTGATCCACGGCGCCGCTGACGTAGAAATTGATGTCGGTGAAGGGCCGAAACCGCAATCCCATTGCAACGTCGGTTTCCGGTATCCCGTTGGAATCCTTGCCGGTGAAGCCGCGCGCGAAGGCTTCAAGCCCCACCACCGCAGGCAAATAACGGCCGTCGAAGCGCACGCTCGATTCAACGCCGCCAAAGAGATTGTTGCCACCGGCGGACGCCGGGCGCGCAGTGATTCCGCCGCCGCCAATAAAGGTCCGGATCGAAGCATCCGCCTCCACGACCTCGTTCTTGACGCGCTCGAGATCGACCTGAGACCGCTTTGCCAGGCTCGGATCGCCCGCATACCAGCGATCAAGTCCCAGCCGGTAAAGCCTGGAGGCGAGCGCGGCGTCCGTGGTGATATAGGCATTGGCCGCGTCAAGATAGGCGGCGCCGACCGGGCGGCGTTCCAGCCCGGCGTTCAGTGCGTCGGCTCCCTGTTTGCGTTCGCCTTGCTTCAACAGCAAATAGCCTAGATTGTACCAAGCATCAGCCCGAGACGGCTCGGTTTGTAGAAACTCCCGATAGATTGCCTCCGCCTGCTGCGGCCGGTCCTCTCGCTCCGCCAGCCTCGCGGCCGCGACGCTGCGTGTATAGCGGATATCGGAGATCGACCTTCGACTGAGATCGCTGCGGGAGAGCGCTGCGTCGAAATCCTGCACCGCGCCCTCATACTTTTCAGCCTTGAATCGCGCGAAGCCGCGTTGCGCATACATCCAGGCTTTGCCCTGCCCGCGCGATATCAGGCGCTCTGCCTCGGCCTGCATTTCCTGTTTGCTGAGCTTGCGAACCGGCTGCGCGGAAGCTGGCTCACTCGGTGCAGGTTCCGACGCCACACGCGCTTCGGCCAGCGCCAACTCGGCATTTTGCCGCTGCTCGGCCGACAATCCGGGGCCAGCCAACGCTGCGGTGAAATCCTCGATCGAACCGGGTAGATCCTGCAACTCGCGGCGCAAATATCCACGCTGCGCCCTCAACTGGGATTCCGGATTGTCGGCAATGAAGGTGTTCGCTTCCGCCACCGCATCGCGCTTGCGTCCCATAGCCGACAGCGCATCCATCCGGATCCGGATGGCACTTTCGGACTTCGGATCGCGCAGCAATGCGGCGCGGCTCTCCTGAGACGCGCTGACATAGTCCTTCCGCTTCAGGGCGGCTTCGGCCCGTTCCAGTTGCTGCTGAAACGTGACCACTTGCACCTCCGCAAGGCCCGCTTCGACGTTTCGGCGCTGCTCGGATGAAAGTTCGTCGTTTGCAAGCGTGGCTGAAAAGTCCTGTGCGGCGCCCGCAATGTCCTTCAACTCCCGCCTCAGAAATCCGCGCTGTGCGCGAAGCGCCGGACTCCTGATCCCACGCTCCAGGAACCGGTCGGCTGCCGCGAGCGCCTCGCGTTTTTGTCCAGCGCCGGCCAACGCCTCGACGCGAATGCGCATGGCCGGTTCAGAATCCGGATCGCTCGCGAGGATCAATGCGGCCTGGTCGGACGCCTGAACGAAATGGCCACGCGTCAAGTCACTCTGAGCACGATCGAGGCTGGCTTGACTTTCAATATTCCGGATTTCAGCCAAACCCGCGCGTACATTGCGCATCTGGTCGACGGCAAGGCCGCCATCGGCAATGGCTGCGGAGAAATCCAGTGCAGCCCCGGACAGATCGTTCAATTCTCGTCGAATAAACGCGTGCTGCGCAAGGAGCGCGGCGCTGGCCTTCCCGCGCTTAGCAAACCGGTCCGCCTCAGCCAGCGCTTCATTTTTGCGCCCGAACCGCGTCAGCGCCGCCGCCAGGTTTCTCACCGCAATCTCGTCTTCCGGGCGCGCAGAAACGGCATTTCGCATCGTCCGGAGAATAGCCTCCATTTTCACCGCGGACATGGTGCCGCGGCCCGACACCTCCGACGATGGCGATGGCGATGGCGCTGGCGAGGTCTCGGCGTATGCTATGCCGCCTTGCCACAAAGATTCTGACAAGACTGACAGGGTCACCACCAGCCAGAACGACTGTAGATGTGCGGAGATTCCCATCTGTATCTCCTAACGTTTGAGCTCGAGCGCCAGGTCGCCGACAATGCGGTCGCCTTCGTGCGTTTTCCCGTCGCCCGGCTGGAACTGGATCGGATAGGAATGCGCGGTCTTGTCCCAGACCAGCGGACTTCCGGTAACGATGTGGCCGAGATAGACCTTCGTGGCGCGCACAGCGGCCAAGAAATTCACGTAATTTGCCACCATCAGGCGCGGCACCGCCACGAGGCCATGCCGCATGTCATAAATCCGGGTCGTGAAGTAGACCCTGTGCGCGACACGCCATGCGAGAAAGATCAGATTCACGAAGAACAGATCCATGACGTAGCCCTGCCAGAGCAGTTCGAAATCGAACTGGAGTCCGCGCTCGAACGCCGTCAGGTACATTCCAATCAGGATCAAGTTCAGAAGCGCGAAATACGCCAGGACGACCGTCGGACCGGTGACGATGCCTTTGCGATCGCGCAGCAGAAAATACTTGGTGCCCCAATTTCCTTTCCAGCCATGCGATGACGTACCCTGAAACACGATGCCGATCAGCCAGCGCGCGCGCTGCCGATAGGCGTCACGAACCTTCGAGGGAAAGAACTCGCGCGTTGCAACAGGTAACGTTCGCCTGACGAAGGCGGGCGCAATCGTGTCGCGGTTGATGTCGATGGTGTAGTGAACCGGGCACGACACGAACGTCGTCCGCAGACCAAGGGCGCGCAACCGAAAGGCGATGTCGTAGTCTTCCGTGAAGCTCGATATCTGAAACATCGCTCCCATGTTGTTCTGGGCAAGCGCAACGACGGCATCGCGACTGAAACACGCGGACACCCCCGCGCAGGGAATCAGGCCGCTGAGGTGCTTGCGGACGAGAAGGTCCTTGGTGTGAACCTCCGCGAACTCATCCATGTAGATTCCGCCGACCATGTCGAACAGCGACTGGCTGAACGAAAACACCGGCAATTGCACGAAGTCGAACTGCGTACCAATCAGCGCGTTGAAGACCGCAAGCTCCTCAGGATGAATGAAGTCCTCCGCGTCATGCAGCGCGATCCCGGCGAACGGGGAGCCCAGTTCGCTCTCATAGGTCAGGATTTTTCCGAGTATCACATTGAGGCAATCGGCCTTACTGGTCGGACCGTTGCGCGGAACGACGCACATGTGGACATTCCCGAATTCAGCCTGAGCCCGCCGAACTTCGGAGATCGTCGCCGTGTCGTTCTGATAGACCCCGATAAAGTAGTGATAGTTTCTGTAGGCCAGCAGGCGGGAATTCGTCGCCACCATCGAATAGATGACGTCATGTTCCTGCCATGCAGGAACCATGATCGCCAGCGGCCTCTCGGGCTCGCTTCTGGCTTTCGCCACGGTCGCCGCCAGTGCCTGGTCCTTCTTGTCCTGACGGCCAAACAGCTTCAGGCACCAGTAGTACAGATCGACGAATATATCGTCGATGCTGGACGCCGCCGTGACGCAGGCAAGCGCGATCAGGAGAACTTCGATGTATAATCGATATTCTAGAACGAAGGATGTAAGGTCTTCCACGCCGCCCCACGAGGTTGCCGGATCGCGGCGGGCGCTTCTGCACCCGACGGGATGGCCAATTTCCTTCGTAGAGCCGCGACAATTCTTTGCGCAGCATGCCCATCGCCATACGGAAAGACTGGGCGCGCCATTCTGTCGTAGACTGCCGTGTCACAATAAAGCTCGGTCAGCGCCTGGACGATCCGGATATGGGAGGTTCCCACAATCCGGACGGCGCCGGCAGCAACCGCCTCAGGCCGCTCGGTGACGTCGCGCAGAACCAGAACCGGCTTTCCCAATGCGGGTGCTTCTTCCTGCAACCCTCCGCTATCGGTCAAAACCAGCCACGACCTTTGCATCGCTCCGACGATCTCGGAATACGACACCGGTTCAGCAAGAACGATTCTCTCGTGATCGGAAAGACATTGATGCGCAGCTTCGCGCGCCGCCGGATTTGGGTGAACCGGAAAGAACACACCGGTATCAGGGTTTGCATCGACGAACGCACGGATCGCCAAAAGCGCCTCCCGAAGCGGCTTTCCAAAATTCTCGCGCCGGTGCGCCGTCAGGAGAATTGGCCGTGCGACACGCGGAAAGCCGGAAGGAGGCGCCGGGTTCTCCGCCGCCGTCTCGAGGAGCGCATCGATCACCGTATTACCGGACATCAGGATGCGATCCTCGGATATGCCCTCGTTCAGAAGATGGGACGCGGCCTCACGCGTGGGTGCGCAATGCAGCATCGTCGATACCGCGATGGCACGCCGGTGAAACTCCTCCGGAAACGGCGCTGATAGATCGCCGGTTCTCAAACCCGCCTCAACATGAATAAAGGGTATGCGGCGATAGAAGGCAGCGAGCGACGCTGCAAAGACCGAGGTGGTGTCACCCTGTGCGATCACATATTCAGGCCGGATGCGCTCGAACAATTCATCCAGTCTGGCTGTGATCGCTATCAGGGTCGGCACAACGCTTGCGCCCCTGAGATCGTAGGGACTTGCATGATCGGGAATGACTTGAAAGTCGCGTAGCGCGCGGTCCAGAAGACCGTCCTGCTGGCCGGTCGCGATTACAAACGGTGTTGCCCAGTCGGTCCGGCCAAGCTGGCGAATGACAGGCACCATCTTGATGACCTCGGGACGAGTGCCAACCACGCACGCGCAAGTCGCCTTCTCACCGAACGCCGGAGTCGTGAGATAAGGGAGGTCGTCGATTTTGTACACGCACACACTTCCACAAAGGGACAAACAGACTTGCTAATGCGGGGACGGCTGAGTTGAAAATGTAAGGTCGATCGCGGGGCGCAAGGTTTTCAGATCGTCTTCTGGAACACGCCGCGACTATAGAGATCGACGCCTCTTCGTCTATTCGCTGAACCACTTAGGATTCATTCGTGGAACTACTGAGTTCGATGAAACGCTGCTACCCCAGGTTCTGCGTTTCGTAGACTGGGCAAGGCGTGGAATGCGATCGAGAGAGCCCGCTTGCGACCGCCGCGTTTTCGAATTGAGAGCCGGCCCTCTCGGTAAGCGTAAATTTTCTTGTTATCGATCCAGACGCCATGGCGAGCCGCCGTAGCAGGTTAATCGTCGTTCTGGCGTCTACGATGTCTCGAACAATACTGGATCTGAGTGCTTCGACATCGACTGACCGCATCAACAGTTCGCAGCGACATCAAGGCTCCGCCGCGTATCGCATCGGCACTTTATTTTCCACTTCCTCGTCCAAAACCGAGTAGGATCGCACCCATCCCGTAAATTGCGTTCGCAGCCCAGTAAAACTTCTGCAGCGACCAGAGCTCCAGTCGTCGTGGCACACCAACAAGCACCTCGACCCAGTCCGGCGACACCATGCAGAGTTCCAACGACGCGCCACTACGGCACAGTACGCAGACTCATGCTTAAAATCGCGTTCAGTATAGCGACGGAACCGATACGCCCCGGCTATCGCCGGTCTGACCGGTGGGACCAGTTTGGAACGACGACTGCCGTTGCGGGTTATGAGTCGTCCTCCCTGTAGGGTTTGGACGATCACACCCCGGAGGTTTCATGACAATTCGCATGCTCTTTTCAATGGCCGTGATTGCAACGTTCGCGGTGCCGCTCGCTGCGCAGGCGCAAGGCACCGTGCGTGGCGCTCAAGACGGTGCAGCCGCCGGCGGCAATGCTGCGGGTCCTCTCGGCGCCATCGTCGGAGGCGCTGTAGGAGCTGCGACTGGCACAGTGGGTGGCATCCTCGGTGTAGACGATCGGCCGCGTTTCCGTGAATACGTGGTCCGCGAGCGACATCCGTCCTATACTTACCAAGGTGACGTGCGCTCGGGTGTGATCCTCCCGGAAACCGGGGTGGAATACTACGAGGTTCCGTCGGAGTATCGCGTCCCTGCAGGATATCGCTATACCGTCGTCAATGGGCGGCCGGTGCTGATCGAAGCCCGTACACGCCGCATTGTCGACGTCTATTAAGAACGTACGTTGGGCAAAAACTCCGTTCTGCGAAGCAGAACGGAGTTCAGCGTCAAAGCAGGTCGAAGTCTGTGCCCAGCAACTGCGCTCCGTCAGCGAAGGTGGCGAGCAGCACGGCCGACTTCTTGCCTGCGCCGTCGGCATCCCACCAGAGTTGGCTGGCAGACTCATCAAACACGAACTGGCCGTGCCCGGTCGCGGTCGCGCCAACCCCGCTCGCATTGCTGAGGAAGTAATCCGCGGCAAAATCGTTGAGATCGAGACCAGCCAGAAGCTTAAAGCCGCTTTTGGAGATGCCGATCAGATCCTCACCCGAGACGAAATCGGTAATGATGTCGCCAGTCTTGCCACCGTCCTTCGACGAGTTGAAGACGAAAGTGTCGGCACCCAGGCCGCCGGTCAGCGTGTCGGAGCCGCCGTTGCCGATCAGGGTATCATCGCCGTCGCCGCCATCGAGGGCATTGTCCTTCTTGTCGCCGACCAGAATGTCGTCGAATGCCGAGCCCAGCAGGTTCTCGACATTCTTGTAGGTGTCGCCCGCCGCCTCGCCGAGATTGTTATTCGACTTCATCAGATCGGCTGTAACGCCGCTCGACGCATTGGCGTAGCTTGCGGTATCGATGCCCTTGCCGCCGTCGAGCTTGTCGGCGCTCGCGCCGCCTTCGAGAATGTTATCGCCATTGTCTCCGGTCAGCGTGTCGTTGAAGTCCGAGCCGATCAGGTTCTCGATCGAGTCAAAGGTGTCGCCGGCCGCGAAGCCTGCATTCTTCTTCGTGCTGGCGAGGTTCGCGACCGCAGCGCTTGTGCTGTTCGCATAACTCACGGTGTCGTTGCCGTCGAGCCCGGAGAACGCCTCCGAATGGGTTTGGGCGACAAAGACATTGTCGCCCGAATCGCCGACACGATCTTCTGGCGGAATCACTTCGACCGTCGCGGAAAGCGTGGCATTGAAAACCGCATCCTCGACGCCGTCGGTCTTGAAACTGAAGACGCCGGTATAGTCCCCCACCTTTTTGGTGTTGAGCACGACAGTGAGTGTCACTGACTCGCCGGCCGCAAGCACGGACGGCAGCTTCTCGCCTTTCGCAAGCGAGAAGCCTTTCGGCAGCTTCAGCCCCGAGAACTTCATATCCTCGGTACCGGTATTGCTGACCGTGAAGGTGCGCTCGGCATGCGCGCCGACCGCATGGGTGCCGAACGCGGTGCCGTCGGTTGCATCGGGCGTGGTGTCATTGTCGACGATGACGACGCCGTTACCCAGGACAGTCACGTGAGGACCGGTGACCGGCGCTTCGAGCGTGATGCCGAACGTCCCGTTGACGTAGTCCTTGATAACCACCGTCTGAGGATTGGCACCGTTCGTAATCGTGAGATCGTCACCAGCCCAGGTCAGCGTGAGGTTCTGGATGGTGTCGGTATGATCGAGCACCTCGAGATTCCAGACACCGGGACTCAGCAGGGTCGCGAGACCGCCGATACCGTAACCGCTCGTTGCGCCAGGCACCGGGCTCCACGAGGCGGGAAACGTATCCGGACGGAGGGTGCCGTGCCAGAGTGCGCCGTCATCATCGATGATCGTCGTGGTGCCTGTATCGGTGAAGCGGATGACGAAGGTATCGTCGCCCTCGCCGCCGATCGCGGTGTCGTTGCCAGCGCGCATGTGAATCACGTCGTCGCCGGCGCCAGCGTCCACAAAGTCGTTGCCGCCGCCGGTGAAGATCAGGTCATTGCCGTCACCGCCATAGATCGTGTCGGGATGCGCGGCGCTGTTGCTGGTGACGATGTAGTCGTCGCCGGCTCCGCCATGAACCTCGATCCCGGCGAAGCGCAATCCCAGTGAATCGCCTGAGAACACGTCGTCGCCGGCGGTCAGGATATGCGCCGCAGCCACATCGAGCGCCACGGTCGCCACGTTGGAGGTGGCCCCATCGCTGTCCTGTACCGTATAGGTGAAGCTGTCCGATCCCACATAGCCGGTATTCGGCTTGTAGGCGATGGCGCCGGTGGTGGCGTTGACAGTCACAGTACCATTCGTCGGAGCATCGACGATCGTCACGGTGGTCGGGTCAAGCGTGCCGATCAGGTCGGCGTCGTTGGCGAGGACGTCGATGACTTTCTGCAGATCCTTAACGGTCGAGGCGCTGTCGTCGGAGGCGACAGGCGAAATGTTCTCCAGCGTGATGCCGAAGGTGCCGTTGACATAGTCCTTGATCACCACGGTCTGCGGGTCGCCCGCTCGTACGATGGTCAGATCGCCGTCCGCCAAAGTTAGCGTGAGATTCTGGGCGATGCTGTTCTGATCCAGCACTTCCAGATTCCACACACCTTCGCTGACCAGAGTCGCATTTCCGGCGATACCGAATCCGCTGGTCGCACCAGGCACCGGGCTCCATGAAGCTGGGAACGAATCCGGCCGAAACGTACCGTACCACAACACACCATCGTCATCGATGATCGTGGTGGTGCCGGTATCGGTGAAGCGGATGACAAAAGTGTCGTCGCCCTCGCCGCCAATGACGGTTTCATTGCCACCGCGCGCGTGAATCACGTCGTTGCCGGCACCTGCGTCCACGAAGTCGTTGCCGCCACCGGTGAAAATCAGGTCGTTGCCGTCACCTGCATAGATCGTATCGGGCTGCGCGGCACTGTTGCTGGTGACGATATAGTCGTCACCGGCACCGCCAAGCACTTCGATCCCCGCGAATCGCAGTCCCAGCGAATCGCCGGAGAATACGTCGTCGCCCTCGGTCAGCAGATAGACCGACGTATCGGCAAATTTCACGATCTCGATCGAGGTGAGGGTATCTTCGCCGTCGTTGTGCTCGCCCGTCCGGTTGTCGGTCACCGTCCAGGTGCCGTCACCATTGTTGACGATCGAATAGTCGGCGCGGTTGCCGCTATAGACCGCGGTGTCCCTGCCATTGCCCCCGTCAATGGTGTCGGTGCCGCTTCCACCCGAGAGAGTGTCATCGCCGTCGCCACCATCGATGACGTCCGCGAACGCCGTTCCGGCGAAAACGTCATTGAAGGCCGAGCCGATGAAATGCTGCGCATATTGGTCGAGCTGATCGCCGAAAAGATTCAGCCTTGCCGGAGCGGCGGCGGATCCGTACATGTATGAAATCGCGAAGTTGTGCACCTCGCCCGTCGCCTCGACGTCCACTTCCGGAGACGCCGCATTGGCAAAGTCGACGATTCCGGTGATCCTCAGCTCGATATTGCCGCCGACATAAAAGCCGTCCGCATCGTAGGTTCCCGAACCCAGAGTGCCGAACTCGATCGTTTCGATATCGCCCCAGACCGTATGCGTTCCGAAGAAATATTCCAGGAAGCCGTGCGCGAGTACGTACTTCGACGTTGCCTCAATCCCGTAGCTGATCATCATCTCGCCGCCGGAAAAGGCCGCCGAATTGTCGAAAACCGGAAAGCCGCCGCCAGTGGCATCGGCGATAAAGCCGCCGCGGATGAATTCCTCGAAATTTATCCCGGCCGAGGCGGTCGATGCGTCGATGGTGATCAGAGTTGCCATAATCTATTTCCTTGATTCGAAGCGCACGCGACGCTTTTTGCATCGATCGTGTGCAGACCAATGCCGATGAAGAATGGTGCGTGCAGATGTCCGGAAGTCTGTCAGTTTGCTGGACAGTCTGGCCCTATGTCCGTCGCGCAGATGTTCGCGAGATCAGCCATGACGTCGATGCCACTGACTCATGCATCAGAGGCAGTCCGCATAGGGTTTGCGACGAATGAGAACGCCACGAAAAGTCTCCCGTAAACATTGCTAGCGTGGCTGGCTGGGAGTGCTTGCTGGCGCTGATGCGGCAATTACTGCATCACAAAATTGAGCGTGTCATCACAGAAAGCGCGCTTCAGATTTAGAAAACAAATAAGACCGCGCGTTGATTAGAACGGTCCTATTCTGCAAGCGCGCCAATACGGCGGAACTTTAGCCGTTTCAGCCTCAGAACTTGCCCTGCATCGAGAAGGTTATCGTGCGCCCAGGCGCCGGATAGGTCGGCACTCCCATCGCATCAACATACGCTTTGTCCATGAGGTTATCGACATTGATGCGCGCCGTCAGATGCTCGTTGAGCGCGAACGACATGTAGAGACCGTAGAGGTGGTAGCTCTTCTGCTCGTAAGTTTCCAACAATTGCTCGCTCGTAATCGGAACCGTCGGCGCCACATAGGTCATGCGGCCACCGACAGTGAGTTTACGGTCGAAGAAGCGCAGGCCTCCGTCCAGCGTATACTTCTCCTTCGGCGGCACGAAGATGAAGAAGAAATCGCGCTCCCATTCCGGCAAATACGGCAGATACGCATTGCCATTCGGTGGGCCAGCGAAGAACGGGACGAAGACGCCGTCATAGGTTGCTTTTAGGCTGGTGTAGCTTCCGCCAATATAGGCCACGCCCGCGTCGTATGAGGCTTCGAGCTCAAAGCCCTTCATCGTGGTCGTCGGTCCGAGCAGATTAACGAACACGAACGCCGACTGGACGGCTTCGCCCCACGTGCCGGCTTGCGGAAAGCGGCCGGTTCCAGTGGCGATGTAATTATCGATCTTGGTCTCGTAAATGGCGGCCTTGGCACGAAAGCCGTCGCCCTGGAAGAACACGTTGTCGTATTTGAGATTGACGCCCGCTTCGAACGTCTTCGATGTCTCAGGCTGCAGATTAGGATTGGGGGCGAACACCACCCCATTGCCGATATGCCGTCCGTATTGCAGCGTTTCCATAATCTGCGGCGGCCGGAACCCTTCCGCGTATTTACCGTAAACCTGCAGGCCCTTGGTGGGAGTAACCGCAACGGTGAATGTGGGCGAAAAACGTCCTTCCGATTTGTCGACCGAGAAAGGCTGGACGCATTCCTCCGCGGCGAAGCCGCAGGCGTTGACGAAATTGCCCGAGCCGTTCAGCGAATAGAGATCATAACGCCCACCCGCGATCAGTTCGAGCCACTCGCCCTGCTTCATTTTTATCTGGGTGAATCCGCTTGCAATGTCGCGTGCACCGGCAGGTGTCGGACCCGAAAACCATTCGGTGTCGGACTGATTGGTCTGGTCCGTCATAACGCCGGTTTTGGTCTGGTCCTTGAAATATTCGATGCCGTTGATCCATTCGACGTTGAACAGCGGAACGTCGAAGCGCGACGTGTTCGACACGCTGCCGCCGAATGAGTTCAGTCCGTATTGCAGGTCGAAATAGCCGTAGGCTATACGCGGAGGTCGGAACTGATGATTGTCGGTCGACGACCACCACGCCTTGGCGTTGAGATCGACCCATTGGTTAGGCTTCCAGGAATAGTCGAAGGTCGCCGTCTGCGTGACCAGCTGATTGATGTCGACGTAAATTCCCTGGCCGGTCGAGAACGAATTTTTCAACGCCACATAGCCGAATTTGAGCGTCTGGTCCGGCGTCGGCCGCAGCGTCAGCTTGGAGAGGCCCGACCAGTTATTCTGGTTGGTAAAGGTCACCGGATCGCCAGGGCCGATGAATTCGAGCTCGCCATTTTGCCCGGGCATATAGGCCCCGGTTTCCTTGCGCGATACCGCGGTGACCATCTCGACATTTTCGCCCCGGGCGGCGACCGCATGGCTCGTCGTGTATCGATACGCGTTGGTTCCGGTCGTGGCGCGCGAGCGGATGCCGTAATCCTTCCCGGGCAAAAGGATATCGTCAGCCTCCAGCGTGCGCATCGAGACGACGCCGCCGATCACGCCCGCGCCGCCGACAGTCGAGATCGGCCCCTTCTCGACAACGACACCGCCGATCAGTTCCGGGTCGGCATAGACGAAGCCCACGGCATTATGGCCCGCCTGCTGAAAATTCTGGCGTGCGCCATCGATCGTCACATTGACGCGGCCCTGCTCCTGCAACCCGCGGATATTCACCGTCATTCCGGGATTTTGCCGGTCGGTTGGCGTGAACACGCCGGACATATCCTGGAACAGGTCGCTGGTGTTGCGGGGCGCGCGCTGTTCAAGTGTCTCCCGGCTAATGACGCTTACGGATGCCGGTGTGTTGTAGACCCAATCGGGAGTGCCCTGGAAACCCTTGGGCTCACTGCTGCCCGCGGGGGCGGCACTCGGCGTACTTTGAACCCCACCATCCTGATCGCCGGTGCTGGCGGGCGCAACGGGAGGGACTTGAGTCCCTCTTTTCTTGCGAGGCTTCCCGGCGGCAACATCGATCGGATCGAGGGTGACCTGTGCGGCAGATTGCGTCGCATACGCACACAGAGCGGTGGCGCCAAGCGCCCCCATTGCGACCCTTCGTAAAATTCCTGATCGGCCTTTGTTACGACACGCCATGAGAACCGTTTTGCCCCAGCGGCGCCGCACTGCTGCACCGGACGAGTGATCCGGCGCATGCACAGCGTAGCGCATACCGCCTCATTCCACGCTCTGAGGTGATTAGCTGGCTCGCAAGGGCTGGCTGGCTTGTGACGTACAGACACGTCGCCTCTGTTGCTTGCATCGTCGAGGGGTTTGATGTCAATCGCTCGGAAAAAGATTGGAATTGATCCAGCCTGAAAGACAAATCCGTTGCGCCCGCGATGCAGTGTTGACGGGAAATTCCCTCGTCAATCGGCAAAGATCTCATCCACCAGCCTCTGCACGCGCGCGAAGGCAGCACGCGCGCCGGTAACGACACGCTCTTCTTCCGGGCCGGTTAGCCTGACGCCGTCGAGTGCAGCAGTGAAGGTCTTCCAATGCAGCCCGCGCCCCTCTGGGGACGCCGCAAGATGGCGCGCGCCCAAGGTTTCGGAGAGACCGAGCTTCCTCGCTTCCTTCAGAAGAAAGGCTGCGCCGAGATTGGAGCCTTCGGCCACATACAGCCATCCGAGTGCAGTCGGCAGATCGACATCAGAACCGCTCGCAAACGCGGGCGGCGTACTCGAGGCTGAGGCCGTTGTCCCCAGATCAACAAGATCCTGCTCGATCAGATCAAAACGTCTCCGCCCCGCGAGATCGGGCAACAACTTGTCAAGCGCCGGGTCTGCATACAGCGCGTCGATTTCGCGATGAAATTGGTGCTGCACTTTAACAAACAGGCTGTAGCGCTCGCGGCTCTCGAACGGTTTATGCGTCATGATCGACTTATCCAGGCGATCATGAGTTGAATGCGTCGCCTCTTTGAGACGCTTTGCGCGGCCGGACACATCCCCGATGGCATTCGCCTGCAGCGAATCCGCGTTCAATGGCTTGGTCACTTTCATTTCTCCTTCGATACGATCAGGCGGCGTGAATGTCTTTCGAGACTATCTCGGTGACAACGGTCGAGCAGAGTGTGGCAGCGAAAATGGAATGGACGTGGGCGGAAGCACACCGACTGCGGATGTGACTCCGAACACATCGGACACATTGCTCTCGGTGATCGTCTGGTTTGGCGGGCCGTCTCGTACAACGCGACCACTTTTCATGATCAGAATGCGATCGGCAAACATCGCCGCCAGATTGAGATCGTGCATCACTGCAATCACCGCAACCCCGCGCGCAACGCAGCGCCGCGCCGACGACAGCAGGTCGAGCTGATGACGAAGATCGAGACTCGACGTCGGCTCGTCGAGCAACAACAAGCCCGGCCCGTTCCGCGCCTCGCCGCAAGCCAGTTGTACCATCACCCGGGCGAAATGCGTTCGTTGCTGTTCGCCGCCCGACAGCGTGTTGACAATCCGTTCGCGCATATCGAGCAGGTCAACCTCGGACAGCGCCGCTTCGACCATCGCTTCGACCGCCGGACCGGTACGATCGCCGGCGCCCATACGGACGACTTCGACCACCGAAAACGGAAACGCAACGCTGACAGACTGGGCTAGGACCGCACGGCGCAGGGCCAAGTCCCCGTGACTGTAATCCGCAGGGGTGCGTCCCATGAGGCTGATGACGCCGGAACTCGGCGCGCGATCACCGGAGATGACGCGGAGCAGCGTCGATTTGCCGGCACCGTTCGGCCCGATCATGGCAATGGCGGAGCCCGGCGCGATCCGCAGCGAGATATTTTCGATCAGCGCCTTATCCTGCAAGCGCACGCCGACCTCAACGGCTTCGACCAGCGCGTTCATAGGCCGATCAGTCCGCGTTGGCGCAGCAGGATCGACAGAAATAACGGCGCGCCGACGATCGCGGTCAGGATCCCGATGGGCACTTCGGCCGGCGCGGCCAGCGTGCGGGCCAGCGTATCGGCGCCAAGCAGCAGAATCGCGCCGAGCACCGCGGAGGCCGGAAGCAATAGTCGGTGACTGGGGCCGATCAAGAGGCGAAGCAGATGCGGGACGATGATGCCGACGAAGCCGATGATTCCGGCGAACGACACCGCAGCGCCGGTCATTGCCGAGACCAGCACGATTGCACGGCGCTTCAGGCGCTCAACCTCGACTCCCATGTGGAACGCTTCGCTCTCGCCCAGCACGAGGAGATCCAGCCCGCGTCCAATGCTCGGCACCAGCGCCAGCATCGCGAACAGGAACGGCGCCAGAATCGAGACCTTGGTCCAGGTCGCGCCGCTGATCGAGCCCAACATCCAGAAGGTCATATCGCGCAACTGGCGGTCGTCGGCGGTGAACACAAGCATGCCAATCCCGGCATTTGACAGCGATGCGATAGCCAGTCCACCAAGCAGAAACACGGCGATAGAAGTGCGATTCTCTCGTGTGGCGACGCGATAGAGGAGCATCGTCGCCAGCAGCGAGCCTCCGAACGCCGCCGCTGGCAGCAGCCAGATCGACAGATGCATGCCCCTCTCGACCAGCAGCTGACCACCGATCACGATCACAAAGGCCGCGGCCAATGCACCACCACCGGCGACGCCGACCAGGGCCGGATCGGCTAGCGGATTGCGAAACAAGCCTTGCATGATCGCGCCGGCGGAGGCCAGCAATGCACCGATGATCGCCGCCATGGCGATCCGTGGCAGACGGATGGTCCATAGCACCAGCCGGTCGCGCGCCAGCAGTGCAGGATCCCCATCGAACGCAAACCATCCGAGCGCCGCCGGCAGACGCCGCACCGGAATGCCCGCGGCGCCGATGGTGGCGGCGAGCGCGGCCACAACGAGGAGCGACATGGCGAGCGCAATCACCAGGGTTCGCCGCGCGGCTGGCGAGTGCCGCAATCGCCCGAGACCGCGATGCGGGATGCTTGCGACGCTCATCGGACGCAGGCGACGGTCGCAGGTGGCGGAGCAGCGCCGACGGTCTGCGGCGGCTGTAGGTCGGGATAGAGATTCTGCGCCAAATCACGCGCCGCCGAGGCAGTTCGCGGCCCGAATCCAAGGAGATAGAGGCCGTCCATTGCGACAAAGGCGTTGCGCGACGCAGCCGGCGTCAGCGCGAATCCGGGATGGGCGAAGACTTCCTTCGCGGTCAGCGGCTCGGCACCGCTGCGCACCATCGCCAGCACCGCATCGGGCTGAGCCGCGACCACGGCTTCGTCCTCAAGCTGCTTGTAGCCCTCGAACCGGTCCACGGCATTGACCGCGCCCGCCATGCGAATGATGCCGTCAGCTGCCGTCTTGCGGCCGGCAACCATTGCACGGCCGTTCACGAAGGACATGACGAAAACGACGCGCAACGGCCGCTTGATACCGGTCCGCCATTGCGCCAGCGATTCGAGATCGCGGCGGACGCGGTTCGCGAGGCATTGACCGCGCTCATCGAGATGCATCGCTTTCGCGATCAGCTGAACCTTCCGGAGAATGCCATCGCCGGAATATTCGTCCCCAACCATGACCATTGGCACGCCGGCGGAATCCAGCACGGACAGCGTCTGCGGGGGGCCGGAGCCATGCAGCGCCAGGATCAGCGTCGGCGCAACGCCCAACACACCCTCCGGCGACAGCGCGCGCATATATCCGACATTCTTTTTTTCCGTCAGCGCTTGCGGCGGAAACTGACTGGTCGAGTCGACCGCTACGATGCGCTGGTCCGCACCCAATTCGTAAAGGATCTCGGTGATGGAACCGCCGACCGATACCGTCCGCGCCCTGTCCCCGATCACAATCTCGCGGCCTGCCGCATCCGTTACACTGATGGCCTGGGTCAGGGCCGGCACCGGCATCAGCGTCGCGGCTAACAGCAGGAGTGTGGCACGGCGGCACAGGAACATGGTCGAGCCGTTCACTTTGTGAGGATGAGTTTGTTCTGCGAGGTGAGCCGGAGACGGTAACGATCGGCACCATGCGCTATGACAATTTCGCGCACCGAGGCGAACAGGTCACGGCTATCGAGCTGATTGTCGGCCAGCGTTAACGTGCGCGCCGCGGACGACGACCCCGCGGTGGGGCTCGATGCTGCGATCTTCGCGTCGTCGCGGTCCGCCATTCGCTTGAGCCTTTGCGGCACAGTTTGGAGCAGCTCCAAAAAGTGCATTAGTCTAGACCAATTTTAAATAGTAAAATCAATGGCTTAAGCGAATTACACGCGGGAGCATGTGATCGCAACATGAAAGTGGCGCAGGTCGGATCTGCACCACAGCAACCGCTGCTGAGCGGACCACATTGTGCGCCAGAAAAGTCTTTCAGAGCGTGACGCAGCGGCTTCCAGCAGATGGCCTCTCACAACAGGTCGAAGTCTGTGGCCAGCAGCTCGGCCCCGTTGGTGAAGGTGGCGAGCAGCACCGCCGACTTCTTGCCTGTGCCATCCGCATCCCACCAGAGCTGGCTGGCGGACTCGTCGAACACGAACTGGCCGTGCCCGGTCGCAGTCGCTCCTACCCCGCTCGCATTGCTGACGAAGTAATCGTTGGTGGCGAAGTCGTTGAGATCGAGACCGGCCAGAAGCTTGAAGCCGCTCTTGGAAATACCGATCAGATCTTCACCCGAGACGAAATCGGTGATGACGTCGCCGGTCTTGCCACCATCTTTCTCGGTCAGGAATACGAAGGTATCGGAGCCCAGGCCGCCCGTCATCGTATCGGAACCGACGTTGCCGATCAGCACGTCGTCACCATCGCCGCCAATGAGGCCATTGTTGTTCTTGTCTCCTGCCAGCGTATCGTTGAAAGCCGAGCCGAGCAGGTTTTGGATATTCTTGTAGGTGTCGCCCGCGGCTTCGCCGGTGTTGTTGTTCGAGCTCATCAGATTGGCGGTAACGCCAGTTGTCGCATTGGCGTAGCTCGCAGTGTTAATGCCTTTGCCGCCGTCGAGCGTGTCGCGGCCGAGGCCGCCTTCGAGAATATTGTTTCCAGTGTCCCCAGTCAGCGTGTCATTGAAAGCCGACCCAGTCAGTTTCTCGATCGAGAGATAAGCGTCTCCCGCCGCGAAGCCGGCATTCTTCGTCGGGCTGGCAAGGCTCGCCACTACGCCGGCGGTGGCGTTCGCATAACTGACCGTGTCAAGGCCGGTCATGCCGTTGAAAGTTTCCGGATTGGCGGTCGCGATAAGGACGTCATCGACGCCGTTGCTGCCGACGACATTGCGCGGGCCTACAGTTCCGGTCACGACGAAGTCATAGACGCTTTCGTTGGCATCGTTGTTGACGATCTGGATCGTGGCTGAGCGCGTTCCGGCAATCGCGGTATCGATCGCCACGTCGAAGGTGGCGGACTCGCCCCCCTGCAGCACCACTCCCGTCAGATCGGTCAGAAGCGTGAAGCCGGACCCGACCAGCGTCGCGCTACTGATCGTCAGGTCGGCGGCGCCCACCGCATTGGTGACGGTGAATGTGCGGACCTGCGGCGCGTCCGCGAAGCCGATACCGGAATCGAACTGTGTATGATTGTTGGCGAGCGCCTTTTTCGATCCGTCCTTGATGCTCACGCCATTGCCCAGCACGTCGATCTCGGGCTCCACAACCTTGGCGGAAATCGCGAAGTCATAAAGCGCCTCGTCCGCATCATTGGTCCTGAACGAGATGACGCCACTGAAGGTGCCGACCTTCTTGGTGTCGAGCACGACCTTGAACGTATCGGATTGTCCGGGAGCGAGGCTCGGCGCGAGACTCTCGCCCGGCGCCAGCTTGAAGCCCTTGGGCAGCTTCAATCCCGAAAGGGTCAGCACCTTGCTGCCGTCATTGGTCACCGTGAAGGTGCGCTCAACCACGCTGTTGACCAGGTTCGCCCCAAAGTCGGTGTAATCGACCGCACTGGGCGTCGAGTCGCCATCGTCAATCTCGATACCGTTGCCCGTCACCGTGACTTCAGGACCGGCAGGTGGCGGCGCTACCGTACCAAATGTGAAGTCGTTCTCATGCAGCGGACCGTTAAACCCGATCAACGTCAGCGTGTTGCCACCACCGAAGTTGATCTGGGTGTCGGCGCCACCATTCACCAGCGTAGTATTCGCCTGAATTTGCGCGAAGGTGGTGTAGACACCGGTCACGCGGATGGCATCGCCGATACCCGGCCCGCCATTGAAATCTGTGACGATATCCGCGCGCTGGCCGTCATAAACGAAGGTATCGTTGCCGGCGCCGCCGGTCAGGCTGTCGTTGCCACCTCCCCCGCCCAGAACATCGTTGCCGGTGCCGCCGATAAAGTTGACATCGTTGCTGGCCAGCAGATTGACAAGCGTCGTGAGGTTACCGGCAATTGCTTCCGAAAGGATCGTGTTCGCGGAATTGCCGGAGGTGAGTCCGGAAATTTGCAGATCCATCTGCGATAGCTGGAACGATCCGGAATTGTTCGCCACGCCGTAACCAAACGAGACCGCGCCGACAGCGCCACTCACCACATGAGTTGCGAACTCATAGGAGAAGCCGCCGGTCGAAGCGAAGACCATGGCTTTCCTGGCTGGATTTGGGATCAGGTTGGGTTGCTCGGTGGCGGCATATTGATTGCCCGAATAGGTCCCGCCGGAAAAATACCCGAAACCATTCGGCGCGAATGTTGCGTCGAAGTCGGCGAGATAGGCCGCTACATTGATGCCGTTGCTATTACCGACGGTAACCGTAATTGCCATAGCCAAGCCTCCCGCGATGAATGACCCGCTTGGCTGGCTTTGGTTGGCTTGCTAGCGTCGATGTGCAGATGTCTCTGCAAAGCTTCCGGTGTCCCTACACGTCGTCGCGCGCAGTCTGCAATCTATTTTTCCTTCATTGGATCGATTCTTAATCTGAGGCCGTCGCGATCATCCACTGTTCCGCCGTGTGCGTATCCATTGCATTGCAAGAGCACCGCTTGCGATCGATAGCGCGTGAATATCTGGAGCTAACAATTGGGTGGCATGGACTCCGACTTCTCCAAACCTTTTTGAGTTCCATCCATCCAGGAACAATTCTGTCTACGCCAAGCTGGCTTGGCCATGTCAAAAGCGTTGCACCATGCTGCGCGCGCATGTCTTGCGCGCGCATTTGCTGGACAATTTCCAACCTAATGCTGAGGCCAATCAGGTGAACTTGACTATCGTTGGCGGCAACATTCGTGCAGTTGAAGGTACCCACGCGTCCAGCGAATGCTGCGGTCGTCGCTTGCTCGCATCGTCGGAAACATCCGGGAATGTTCGCGCATGATCGGCTGACGAGTTGGCTCGCATCGATAGGAGACCGCGCATCGTCCGACGCGCTTCGTCGATTGCGCACCATCGACGGCTGCTCCAATCGCCTGACGTCAAAGGGAGCGACGATGGCGTTTCGCTCGCAAGCTTCATGCGCTACGGAAATCTCGACCTGGAGCAGAATCCCTTGCCCATCGGCAACCCGTTCGGCACGAGGTTGTCACCCATGTCTCAGGTACGAACTGTCACCTATGTGTCCGCGCTGGACACAGACCGCGACTGGTGCCGGCGGAGGGATTTGAACCCCCGACCACCCGCTTACGAAGCGGATGCTCTACCACTGAGCTACGCCGGCTCACTGCGATGCGGTAAGGCGTTCCTGATAGCCCCCCAAACCTCATTTTTCAAGGCACAGCCGCACCGGATCAGAAAAAGAACAGCCGCTTCCAGCCAGGCGAGGGAGACGTCGAGTCCGGCAGCGGCTCGCGTTCCTGGTCCGGATCGGGACCGGGATCGTCCGGCACATGAGCGATCGGAACGACGGATTCAGGCACGTCGCGCGCGGTGATGACGGCGCGAGGCGCAGCGGGCGGCACCGGAGCAGGCGACACCGAGGCAGACTGCGCCGGAGCGGACGGCGACGGAGCCGGGATCGGCGCAGGCTTTGCCTCGATCACCGGACGCGCCGGTTCCGGCTCGCCTACGACCTCGGCCGGGGCCGGCTCGGACGCGATGGCGGCCACCGGCGCCTTCCATTCGAAGGCATCGATGCGGCCGGAGAGCGGGGACATCGGCATCCATTGCTCCGACACGAATCCATCCGCCGTCCAGGCCGGATCGCGCGCGGCATAGACGGCCCGTGCGGTCCATTCGCGCGAGCGTCCTTCGTCGGCGAATTCCGCCTCTTCGAGATCGGCCATCAGCAGCGCCACACGCTGCGATGGCTGCGCGAGAAACGCGGACAGCGCGTTGCGCGCTTCGCTGAATTCGCGCGCATCGATCGCCGCGCGTGCGAGCGCCAGTGCGCTCTCGACATGGTTGGGTGCAAGCCCCGAAAGCCTTCGCACGCGGGTGAGCCGGTCACGCGCGGAATCGCCGAAGCGCAGATAGGCATAAGTCTCCGCGAGATCGGGATGCGGCGTGACCTCCCATGCCCGCTCGATCATGCGGGTCGCCTTGCGCAGATCGCCGGCTTCCGCGAGATAACGTGCCGCGAGCGCTACCGCCGGCACCAGATCGGGTGCAAGCTTTACCGCTTCGTAAACCAGCGCCTGCGAGGTCTCGCGTTCGCTGTCCTGCAGCGAGAGCGCGCGTGCGGTGAGCAGCACCGCGCGCTGACGGCGATAATTCGCGCGCTCAAGCGCGCCGGCCGCACGGTTCTTCTCCAGCATGTCGAGCGCACCGGCCCAATCCCCGTGCGCGCAACGGATCTGCAGCACTGCGCTGCCGGCCCACGGCAACGACGGGGCGACCTTCGCGGCCTCCTCGGCATAGGCGCTCGCGCTCGCGAGATCGTCGCGGCGTTGCGCCTCGATAAAAAGACCGCGTAAGCCGAGCAGCTTGGTGCGTTCATCGCCAGCCATCCGGCGGAACGACTTTTCCGCAGCGGTGCGGTCGCCGCCCAATTGCGCGGCCTGCGCTGTCAGCAGCAGCGCCAGTGGATCGCCGGGCGCGATTTTCCGCACTTCCTCGGCATAGCGTTGCGCGGCCCGCGCGTCGCCGGCGCCAACCGCGATCAACCCGCGCATGATCGCGCGCTGCCCGCGCATGTCACGGCGGTTGCGAAGCGCAGTCGCGACGCGCGCCGGCGAGCGCCACAATCCGCGCAGCAGCGACCACACCAACAGGCAGGCCGCGACCACCGCGAGAACAGCGGCCATCAGCACCATCAGCGAGGTCTCGATCCGCCAGCCAAGCCAGGTGACGGCGACCTCGCCCGGACGGTCGGCAAACCACGTCACCGCAAGCGCGATCAGCCCGACAACGACAAAAAACAGCGCAACCCGAATCATTACAGCATCCGCCTCACGATCCGGGTTTCACGAGCGCGCTGAGCGCGGTCTGCGAGATGTTGCGCGCGGCCGCGATCGCCGCATCGCGCGCTTGCGCCTTCTTGATCCAGCCATCCGCCGGTGCCCGTGCCTCCGGCGGAAGCTTCGCCAGTTCGGCAAGTGCGCCGCTTATATCGGCGTTACCGGCGCGGCCCTCGATCCGCGCGAAGATGCTGGCGGGATCGTCGCCGGCCACCTCGCCCGCCGGGCGGATCCGCACGATCTTCTCGGCGTTCGATTGCAGCCGCTCGAGGAAAGAGCCCGATTGCGGCTCGTCCTTGCGCGCCACTTTCCAGATTGCCGGCACAAGGCCCGCCAGTTCGCGGCCAAGCGAACCGGCGCTCGGCACGCCGGAGGCAGCAAACGTCTCCAGCGGCGCAAGCGCGGTCGCATCGCCGGACAGCGATTTCACCGCTGCAAGCTCCGCGCTAAACGGCAGGCCGCGGTCGACCGTATCGCGCAGCGCAATCGCCGCGATCGCGTAGCGGCCTTTGGCATCGTCGGCGGACAGACGGCGCGCAAGTTCGGCCTGACTGTCGCGCATCGATTGTTCGAGCGCTGCGATCCGGGTGTTGAGCGCATCGAGATCCGCACGCGCTTCCGGCGACGCGGCCTGCGACTTCTGCGCGGTCTCCGCCGCAGCGGCTGCGCTTGACGCACGGTCGCGGGCTTCACGCGCAACGGCAGCAATGTCGTCGCTTCGTTTTTCGCGCGACGCGGTGAGGTCGGCGAGCGTCTTGACCGCGGCTTCTGCGCCGGCAATGCGCGCGACCAGTTGCTGATCACTGGCGCGCGGTGCGCTGAGCTGCGCCTCGAGTTTGGCGAGCCGCGCCTGCAATTGTGGGTCGTCTTTCGGCACCGTAGCAAGCTGCGCCTCCAGCTTGTCGATGCGGGCCTGCAATTCGGGTGGCAGCGTCGCCGCGACCGGCTGGGGCACAAGCGCGGCCGGCTGCGGGGCGCGGCTCGACAGCCATTGCCCGGCTCCAATACCGATCGCGAAAAAGATCACGGCGGCGGCGAGCGCAATCCCGATGACCGGCCAGGGCAGACCTTTGGTGGACTTGGCCTCCGCCGCGCGATGATCGCCGGGCGGCGGGACAGCGCCGGTGGCACGGCTGGTATTCTGCGGCGCGGCCTTAGCGGTTTCTGCGGGGCGCGGAGGCGGCGGCGCGGCGACCGGCGCTTCCGCCTGTTTAGCCGGCTCCGGCTTTACCGCCGGTTCGGGCTTGGCGACCGGTTCGGTTGCCGGTTCCGGCTTGGCCGCCGGTTCCACCTTGGCTGCCGATGCCGGCTTCGCCGATGGTTCCGGCTTAATTTCGGTGGCCGTCAGGTCGATGGTATTCGGCCGCTTCTGGGGCGACGCGGCCGCGCCGGCTGGCTTATTCGGATCGTTCTTTTCGTTGGCCATGCGCGGTCTCCTGCGACGAGACGGCGAGAACCGGAATCGGGCCTCCCGAGGGCTCTCGATACTAAGGATAAAGCATCGCGGCAACTTGACCTTAGGACGCGGAAAGAAGCGCCAGCATCGCCGATTCATCCATTTGTTGCGCAACAAGGATGGATTTGGCGTTAATCGCGGCCAGGGGCTCCGATGCGCGCCCCGACAGGCAGAAATGCGTCAGACGCGCGGCCGCCGTCTCGGCACCGCAGGCCCGGACACAATCGACAAAAATAGCGGTGCTGCGGTGCGAATAATGCAGCACGCCCTCTAGCTCTCCCGCCTTCAAAGCGGCCGTGACTTCGGATGAAAAGTTCCGGGCAGCGTTGGCGCGGTAAACCACCACGATATCGAGCCGAAGGCCGTACGGCGCCAATTCGGCCGCCATGTCGCGCGCACGATCGTCACCCGCCAGATAAAGAAGTGAATTGCTGCGGTCGCCGATCTTTTCCCCGATCAACCGTGCGAGATCGCCACCATCGCCACCGCCTGCGTAAACATTGGCAAAACCAGCAAGCCGCGCTGCCGCCGCGGTCTGCGGACCGACGGCAAAACAGTCATACGTAGTCAGCCGGTCGCGATGCGGATGGTCGGCGAGGGCGCGCGCGGCATTCCCGCTCGTCATCAGTACCGCGGCGTAGGGACCGGGACCGATCGTGGCATCCGCGATGGTTTCGATCTCAAGCACCGGCGCGAACACCGGCTCATGTCCCATCGCGCGCAGCGCGGTTGCGGTGCGCTCCGCTTCGGGCCGGGGGCGCGTCAGCAACAGACGCACGGCTCATCCAACCGCAAAGAAGTCGGGACCGCCCTTCGCCTTCAATTCGCGGCCGGCGTCGGCGCCCATCCGGACGGCATCGTCAATGGCACCCTCCCGTGCGGTCTCGAACACCTCGCTGCCATCGGGACGCAGGATCATGCCGCGAAAGCGCAAGCCGTCGCCCTCGACGATCGCGTAACCTGCAATCGGCGTCCGGCAAGAACCGTCGAGCGCGGCGAGAAATGCGCGTTCGGTGTCGAGCGCGATTGCCGTATCGCGATCCGCAATCGGCGCCAGCAACGCGCGCGTGCGCGTGTCGCTTTCGCGCGCCTCAATGCCGATCGCGCCCTGGCCGACCGCCGGCGGAAACGAATCAAGCGGCAGAATCGCGGTTGCCACCTGTTCGAGACCAAGCCGCTTGAGGCCGGCCAATGCGAGCAAGGTGGCATCGACCTCGCCCTCGCCGAGTTTGCGCAAGCGCGACTGCACGTTGCCGCGAAACACTTCGACCCGCAGATCCGGCCGCAGCCGCTTCACCAATGCCTGACGCCGCAACGATGCACTGCCGACCAGCGCGCCCGCCGGCAGATCCGCAATGGTCGCGGCCTTGGGGCTGATGAAAACGTCGCGCACGTCCTCGCGCTCCAGATAGGCAACCAGCGCAAGCCCGTCCGGCAGGGCCGTCGGCATGTCCTTGGAGGAATGCACCGCAATGTCGATCGCGTCCGAGATCAGGGCCTCCTCGATTTCCTTGGTGAAAAGCCCCTTGCCACCCGCTTCCGACAGGGGCCGGTCGAGGATCTGGTCGCCGGTGGTCTTGATGACATGAATGGCGATGTCGTCCGGCGCACAGCCATGCGCCGCCGCCAGCCGGTCGCGCACGGTATGGGCCTGCGCGAGCGCCAGCGGAGAGCCGCGCGTACCGATCCGCAACAGGTGCGCGGAAGAAGCCGATTGCGCCATCAAACCTCGCAATGCTAACCCGGGCCGCCGTCAATGGCCCCTTTTGACGTCGCATAGGGCCGTGTCCCGGCAAGGATTGCAAGCCGATGATCGTGCTGGGCATCGAAACCACCTGCGACGAGACCGCGGCCGCGATCGTCGAGCGCGATCACGCAGGGCGCGGACGCATTCTGTCGGATATCGTGCTGTCGCAAACCGACGAGCATGCTGCCTTCGGTGGCGTGGTGCCGGAAATCGCCGCCCGCGCCCATGTCGAGGTGCTGGACTTGTTGATCGCGCAGGCGATGGCGGAAGCGCAATGCGATTTCGCGTCGCTGGACGGGATCGCGGCTGCAGCAGGACCGGGCCTGATCGGCGGCGTCATCGTCGGACTGACCACCGCCAAGGCAATCGCTCTTGTGCACCGCACGCCGCTGATCGCGGTCAATCATCTGGAAGCGCATGCGCTGACCGCGCGGCTGACCGATGGCGTGGACTTTCCCTATTGCCTCTTCCTCGCTTCCGGCGGTCATACCCAGATCGTCGCCGTGCGCGGCGTCGGTGACTATGTTTTGCTCGGCAACACGATGGACGACGCCATCGGCGAGGCTTTCGACAAGACCGCGAAGCTGCTCGGGCTCGGCTATCCCGGGGGCCCGCAAGTCGAGCGGATGGCGCTTCACGGCAACCCGCACCGCTTTGCATTGCCGCGGCCGATGCAATACCGGCGCGAGCCCGATTTCTCGCTGTCCGGGCTGAAGACGGCGGTCCGGCTCGAGGCCGAGCGGATCGCGCCACTGTCCGATCAGGACGTTGCCGACCTGTGCGCGTCGTTCCAGCAGGCTGTGGTCGACACTGTCCACGACCGGTTGCGCGCCGGATTGCGCCTGTTCACGGAGCGCTATGGGGCACCGCATGCGCTGGTGGCGGCGGGCGGCGTCGCCGCCAATCAGTGCCTGCGCGAGGTGCTGCAACGGCTGGCAGGTGAAGCGCACATCCGCCTGATCGTGCCGCCGCCGGCTTTGTGCACCGATAACGGCGCCATGATTGCCTGGGCCGGCGCCGAGCGGCTCGCAGCCGGCCTGACCGATACACTCGATGTCGCCCCCCGCGCGCGCTGGCCGCTGGAAGCGGTGGCGCATGCCGGATCGCGAGGCTGACCATGCCGTATCAAAGGCTCTCCATCGTCGGCGCCGGAAGCTGGGGATTGGCGCTTGCCAGTGCGGCACAGCGGGCCGGCCGCGACGTGACGGTGTGGACCCGTACCCCTGACGCCGCGGCCGCGCTTGCGCAAACGCGCGAGAGCCAACGGTTGCCCGGGGCCCGGATCGACGATCGCATCGCGATCACGGCAAGCCTTGAAGAGGCCGCACGCTGCGATGCAATCCTGCTGGTGGTGCCGGCCCAGGCGCTGCGCGAGGTCGCATCGGCGCTCGCGCCTCTGATCACCAACGGGATGCCGGTCATCGCCTGCGCCAAGGGCATCGAGCGCGGCTCGCGCAAATTCATGACCGAGGTGATCGCGGAAGCGGCGCCGAATGCCGCGCCCGCGATCCTCTCGGGTCCGAGCTTTGCGGCCGATGTCATCCGCAGCTTGCCGACCGCGGTCACGCTCGCGGCGGCCGACGAGAAGGTTGCAGCCACTCTGACGCGCGCACTCGGCTCCGCCAGCTTCCGGCCCTATCATTCGACCGACATGCGCGGCGTCGAGATCGGCGGCGCGGCAAAGAATGTTCTGGCAATCGCAGCCGGTGTGGTCTCGGGCCGCGGTCTTGGCGCCAGCGCCGCAGCCGCGCTCACCACGCGCGGCTTTGCCGAGATCATGCGGTTCGGACGCGCGCTTGGAGCAAAGGCCGAGACGTTGACCGGACTATCGGGGCTCGGCGACACCATTCTCTCCTGCTCCACATCGCAGTCGCGCAACTTCTCGTTGGGGCTTGCGCTCGCCAAGGGCTCGTCGCCTCTTGAGGCATTGGGTAACGAGAAGCTCGCGGAAGGCGTTTATACCGCCTCCGTTCTCGGCGATATGGCTAGGGATGCGGGCGTCGAGATGCCGATCATGGACGCGGTTGCCGACGTGGTCGAAGGCAAGGCCACCGTGGATGATGTGATCGAGCGCCTGCTGGCGCGTCCGGTTCGGGCAGAGGTCTGAGAGATGAATTACTGGCTCGTCAAAAGCGAACCCGATGCGTGGTCCTGGGACCAGCAGGTAAAATCGGGCAAAAAGGGCGAAGCCTGGACCGGGGTGCGCAATCATACCGCCAAGCAGAACCTTCAGAAAATGAAGAAGGGCGACCTCGCCTTTTTCTATCACTCCAATGTCGGCAAGGAGATCGTCGGCGTTGTCGAGGTGGTCCGCGAGGCCTATCCCGACCCGAGCGCAAAAGCTGGCGACCCATGGGTGGTCGTCGATTTTGCGGCGCGTGAGCCGCTGAAGACGCCGGTGACGCTGGAGGCGATCAAGCAAGAACCGAAGCTCAAGGACATGGCGCTGGTCAAGCTGTCGCGCCTGTCGGTGCAGCCGGTCACCGCCGCCGAGTGGAAGCTCGTCTGCAAGATGGGCGGGATTTAGAGGCTGCCGCGACCTGGGGGCAGTCCCCCGGCGCGATCGGGCGGCCTGACGAAAGTTCGACGCCCAAGCCCTTGTCGCTGCCGGAGCGGCTGTCGCATACTTGCGGCAAATCAAGACAGGCGCTCAGGAAAAGCGTTTCAACCTGCGGCGTTGCTGGGAGGACGTTATGTCGGACAAGCTCTACGAAGTCGCGCCCGATTGGCAGAAGCGGGCCTTCATCGATCACGCCAAGTACAAGGCGATGTACGCGGCGTCGGTCGCCGACCCCAACACGTTCTGGGGCGAGCAGGGCAAGCGCGTCGACTGGATCAAGCCCTTTACCAAGGTCAAGAACACCTCCTACGACCCGCACAATGTCTCGATCAAATGGTTCGAGGACGGCAGTCTCAACCTCGCCTATAATTGCATCGACCGGCATCTGGCGAAACGCGGCGACCAGACCGCGATCATTTGGGAAGGCGACGACCCGAAGGACTCCAAGACCGTCACCTACAAGCAGCTTCATGCCGAGGTCTGCAAATTCGCCAACGTCCTGAAAGCGCATGGCGTCAAGAAGGGCGACCGCGTCACGATCTATCTGCCGATGATCGTGGAAGCGGCCTATGCCATGCTGGCCTGCGCGCGTATCGGCGCGGTGCATTCGGTGGTGTTCGCCGGTTTCTCGCCGGATTCGATCGCCGGTCGTGTTGAGGACTGCACATCCACCGTCATCGTCACCGCCGACGAGGGCCTGCGCGGCGGCCGCAAGATCCCGCTGAAGGCCAATATCGATGCGGCCTGCGACAAGGCCGGCGGCGTCACCTCGGTGATCGTGGTGAAGCGCACCGGCGCGCCGGTGAACATGAAAGCCGGCCGCGACGTTTATTACGACGAAGCCGCGAAAGGCGTGCCGGCGGATTGTCCGTGCGAAGAAATGAACGCCGAGGATCCGCTGTTCATCCTCTACACCTCGGGCTCAACCGGAAAGCCGAAGGGTGTGCTGCACACCACCGGCGGCTATGCCGTCTACACGTCGATGACGCATCAATACGTGTTCGATTATCACGATGGCGACGTCTATTGGTGCACCGCCGACGTCGGCTGGGTCACCGGCCACAGCTACATCGTTTACGGACCGCTGCAGAACGGCGCGATCACGCTGATGTTCGAGGGCGTGCCGAACTACCCGACCAATTCCCGGTTCTGGGAAGTGATCGACAAGCACAAGGTCAACATCTTCTACACCGCACCGACCGCGATCCGCGCATTGATGCAGGCGGGCGACGACCCGGTGAAGAAGACCTCGCGTGCTTCGCTGCGTCTGCTCGGTTCGGTTGGCGAGCCGATCAATCCGGAAGCCTGGGAATGGTATTACCGCGTGATCGGCGACAGCCGCTGCCCGATTGTCGACACCTGGTGGCAGACCGAGACCGGCGGCATTCTGATCACCCCACTGCCCGGCGCGATCGCGCAGAAGCCCGGTTCGGCGACCCTTCCCTTCTTCGGCGTGCAGCCGGAGATCGTCGACGCCGAGGGCAAGGTGCTGGAAGGCGCCACCACCGGCAATCTCTGCATCGCCGATTCCTGGCCCGGCCAGATGCGCACGGTCTATGGCGACCATCAGCGTTTCGTCGATACCTATTTCCGCACCTATCCCGGCAAGTATTTCACCGGCGACGGCTGCCGCCGCGACGAGGACGGCTATTACTGGATCACCGGCCGGGTCGACGACGTCATCAATGTGTCCGGCCATCGCATGGGCACTGCGGAGGTGGAGTCCGCGCTGGTGGCACATCCGAAAGTGTCGGAAGCCGCCGTGGTCGGCTATCCGCATCACATCAAGGGTCAGGGCATCTATGCCTATGTCACGTTGATGGCGGGCGAGACCCCGAGCGACGAGCTGAAGAAGGAACTCGTCACCTGGGTGCGCAAGGAGATCGGCGCCATCGCCGCGCCCGATCTGCTGCAATTCGCGCCCGGCCTGCCGAAGACCCGCTCCGGCAAGATCATGCGCCGCATCCTGCGCAAGATCGCCGAGGACGATTTCTCCAATCTCGGCGACACCACCACCCTGGCCGATCCAATGGTGGTCGACGATCTGGTGACCAACCGGCAGAACCGGCCCAGCGCTTAGGGCCTCGTTTACGGCTGTTTCCGGGACGCTAACGGCAACGGAGCAACCTCCGTTGCCCGATTTCAACACCCTTTACATTATTGCGAACGCACGCTTCTGCCCCCGCCCGGATTAGGCTATTTTCCGGCTCAAATCGGGCCGAAAGCGGCCCCATGCGCAATTCGGGAATGAAATCATGCGTCTGGCTCTGGCCTTTTCGATCGCGGCTTCGGTCGTCGCCGCGTCTTTCGCGGTGGCGAGCCCCGCAGATGCGCGGCAGGAAGTGAGCTTCCGCGAAGACTTCGCCCCCGGAACCGTGGTGGTGAAACACAGCCAGCGCCGGCTCTATTACGTCGTCGGCGGCGGCAAGGCGATCGCCTATACCGTCGGCGTCGGCCGCGCCGGCAAGTCTTGGTTCGGCACCCGCTATATCGACGGCAAGCGCATCAAGCCGGCCTGGTCGCCGCCGCTCGAGGTGAAGCGCGACAATCCGCGGCTGCCGAATGTCATTCCCGGCGGCGTGCCGGCCAACCCGATGGGCGCCGCGGCGCTCACCCTGTCCGGCGGCGAATACGCCATCCACGGCACCAATGCGCCCGGCTCGATCGGCGGCTTCGTGTCGTATGGCTGCATCCGCATGCACAATTCCGATATTCTCGACCTTTATAATCGCGTCGGCTACGGCACCCGCGTGGTGGTCACGCGCTAGCAGCATCAGATTTCCCGGGGCGTCAGACGCGGACCCGTTCCGCGAACGACTAAACAAGAAACGATCGCAAACGATCACAAATGGCCGGGGCTCACGCTCCGGCCATTTCGTTTTCGGCGCAGCCTTTCATCGTGCGGCGCGCGCTCACTGTCACGCCGTGTCGAGGATCGCGGCCAGCTCATCCGGCAGATCCAGCATGATGTCGTGTCCGCAGGGCAGCGCATGCGCCTCCCAGCCCCTGGCCTTCGCGGCTTCGTAAAATCCCTTGAACGGACTTTTGCGCGGCAGCACCGCCCCATGCACGTAGATGTTTTTCTTCACATCCCGATAGGCGCCGGTCAGCTTGATCTTCTCGATCATGGTGCCGATCGGGTGCGGCGCCGCAAGCGCATCGACCCGCGCGGCATCCGCATCGTTGACGCCGAAATAGGCTTTGGCCGGCGGCGGCGGGATCAGCAGCCCGCCATTCTGGCCGGCGCGATCGAGAAACACCTTGGTGTTGGCCGGGATGTTGAGATCGAACAGCGACTGCCCGTCCTCCGGCACGAACGCATCGAGATAGACCAGCGCCGCGATCTTTTCCGGAATCTGGTCCGCGACCGCGGTGATCACCATGCCGCCATAGGAATGGCCGAGCAGCACGACATCGGACAGGTCCTCGTAATGGATGAGGTTCAGGATGTCGGTGACATGGGTGGTGAGGTTGATATCGCCGGAGAGAAGATGCGCGCGCTCGGCCGCGCCGGTCAGCGTCGGCGTGAACACGATATGGCCGCGCCGGCGCAGGCGCTCGGCAACACGGGCGAATTTCCATCCGCCGCCCCAGGCGCCGTGAACGAGGACATAGGTGGTCATGGTTGTTTTCCTCCGAGCGTGTGTTTGTCTTGGCAATGTACGAGAGCGGAATGCGTCATTGCGAGCGCCAGCGAAGCAATCCATACGGCATCTCAGCTCTGTATGCCGACAAGGCTTGATCGCGATGTGGATTGCTTCGTCCTGCGTCGGCTGCGCCTCGCAGTCCTCGCAATGACGGATGCAAAACAAAGCTCCGCCGTCCCTGTTCTTTGGCCGGCGCGGGCGCGCCCGTATTCCTCATCGCATTCCATTCCCTCGGGTAAACCCAAGGGCGCGCGGAACGCCGGGCTTTCAGCTGTGCCCGCAGCCCCGTGTGGGATTTTAGAGAGTATCCACACGAGCAAGTCACCACGGACCGCCGAAAAACGTCGGCGTTCCGCGCGCGGTGTGTGAGGCTTGCTCTGCGATAACCCCGGAGGAGCCGTGCCCTGGCCAGGCCGCCTGTTATCCTCCGCTGCTGACCCACGGTCCGTGGATCGGGCAATCGCAGCTTGGGCCTCCGCTGCGATGCTGCGTCTCAGCACCCACATCGGCCACCGCATCCCGCCCCGCGTCTCACGACGCTCATGAAACGTCCCTTGGACGGGACGGGATGACTGGACTATATTCCTATTATCCGGAGAATGTCAAGAGCGGAATTTTCGCGCCACTCTCTCCCCGCTCGTCCCCGCGCAAGCGGGGACCCAGCACGGCTGTTTCCACGGACGGCCTACCGCTGTGTTGAAAACTTGCCCCGCAGCGTGGCCGGTCGGCCGGCGCTGCCTCAACGCCACGCCACACATCCGGGCTTCGTCGGCGCTGGGTCCCCGCTTGCGCGGGGACGAGCGGGTGGAAAGAGTCTTGGCTCTCGCTCTGTCGGAGCACGTGATGGGTTTCGCTGCGCTCAACCCATCCTACGCGTGTGAGGCCGCTACCCCCCACACCAACTCGTCCGTCGTCCGCCATCATACGCGCGCACCAATCCCGTCTTCAGCAGCGCATCCGAAACATCCGGCGTATTCCGTGTCGCCGCGCTCGCAACAACCCGCCCGCCATACTTGTCGAAGTCGATCCGGCCGATGGTGACGCCGCCTTCGGCGAGCAAGCGCGACAGCGCATCGCGCGCGGCAGCAGCGAGCCGAACTTCCTCAGCGCATTGCGCACGGAATTCGGCCGCGTCGATACCGCGCAGCCGCACTTTCGTGGTCACCTGCATGCCCGGCCAGACATGGACCCGCGCCTCGAAGGTATCGCCGTCATTGACCCGCAGCACCTCGGCCGGATGCCCGCCGGCGGCGAGCCGCAGCTCTTGGAGGCTGGCCGCGGTCTGCTCCCTCCCCCTGGAAGGGGGAGGGTTGGGGAGGGGGTCCGTCTGCGAATGAGAATCGGGGGCCCCCCCCCCCCCCCCCGGGGGCCCCCCCCCCCCCCAACGCGG